>TARA_B100001057_G_scaffold224669_1_pt1 | contig 22723 bp, 23 predicted proteins | sample TARA_B100001057 | Tara Oceans TARA_B100001057 (sample SAMEA2621839) | marine metagenome | biome: marine biome (ENVO:00000447); feature: surface water layer (ENVO:00002042); material: "saline water (ENVO:00002010), including plankton (ENVO:xxxxxxxx)" | depth 5 m
GAGCACTACGGCTTAATTCGTGTTAAAGATCAGCCAATTGACTATCGCCATAACTGGGATAATAACACACTATTCACAAGCTGGTTCTTCATTGAAATCGGCCGTCAAGCAGACCATCATGATAGGGGAGAGACTCATTTCTGGGAGCTTGAGAATGTGGGTGCACCTAACACAGGTTGGGGTTATTTCACAATATTCGCATTGGCGCTAGTACCACCACTATGGCACTGGTACATGAGAAAAAGACTTGCAACATGGGATGAGAAATTTGCAACAGACGCGGAGAAAGGTATAGCTGCGAGAGTCAACGAAGAAGTTGGTTACGAAGGTACACGTTTCGACGGTGATGAGCTTTCATTCCCTGCTGAAAGTTAAGAATTTATAGGAAATATAAATTTCAAATGGACTTGATGCACCCCCTCTTAGGAGGGGGTGTTCTTTTTTAGGTCAATAATGAAAGCATATTGTTTTTTCAGTTCCATCTACCTGTAACTTGCAACTGTTACACTTATATTTTAGTCCTACATTTGTAAGTGTTTTTACTATTATTAGGTTAGCAAGACTCCCTCTAATATTTTCAGGAAGAATAATCTCAAATTGTCCATTTTTCTTTGATATATTATATGGGTTTATTTTAACCTTACTATTGCATATCACTGTCCTGAGTTGATCATTAATATCAACAGTAGGTATATCTTTGTTTAAAATGCCTTGATTAAAAAACCCAACCTTAACATAGCCTGTGGTTGCAGCAATTTTGACCGAGCTTAATGGATTATCAAGCTCAATACTAGTCTCTAGTTTTGTCATGTACCTTCTCCTCTTTAGTGTTTACCTGATCGGTTTGGTCACAAGCTGAAGATCAACTACCAAAAAAAAACCACCTATACAAAAGCATTGGTGGTTACCGATCGCTTTAGCTCTTTTACGCCGGCAAGCTGATATCAATACGGCGTATATTTATTACATCAAAAAGGTCTACTTATGTCAAACTAATTATCAGTAAAAGGTTCCTTCAAATTCGCGATGAACCCAAATTGTTTCTGCCTATCTTGGGTCCCTAAATATTCTCGATCCTTAGGATCAGCCTCTTTCTGCGAGAAAAACATATAATCCCAGATAGTCAAAATAGATGCATAATTAGCGTTTCTACTAGCAAGTGCAACCGTATGATGATTAGTATGATATTTTGGTGTGACAATTATTTTGCTGAGATAGTGATCTGCTTTATCTTGTAATTTTATGTCAGAGTGGTGGAATTGCGCAGATAATGACAAAAATATTTCATAGAAAATAAACAGCACAATTGGTATGCCAAAAAGTAAGATTAAAAAAGATTTATAAAGCGAGGAAATGATTAGTTCTCCGAAATGGAATCTTAAAGATGTGGTAACATCCATTTGTGTATCAAGGTGGTGAACTTTATGAAACCTCCATAAGAAATTATTTACGTGGTTAAGCCTATGAAACCAGTAGAATGAGAAATCTAGTAATAGGAAACCTAGGACTGATTCAACCAAAAAATTTTGATTTAAAACATTCAGTAATCCAAATTTGTTTTCATTTGTAATTAGAAGAAGGGGTAGTAGTAGGAATAAGGATGGAATTCTCATTATAATTGTATTAAATAAAGCAAATGTCCCATGAAACAGAAGCCTAGAAAATTTTCTTTCCGTATTCCTTTGATTATATAAAAACTCTAAAGAAAAAAAAATGAAGAAGAAAACAACAAAAAATAGTAATTTTAAATTTAAAAGCACATCAATCATTGTTAAATTATACATTTTTTAAATTTGTAAGACTACTATTGGAGGAGTGGTGCAATTTAAGATATAATTATAATTGAGGATGTTAAATCTACAATAATGAGGAATATATATGTCAAATGATGGAAGACACAGACTTAGTTACATAATTGCCACGCTAGGGCCTTCTACTGATAATGAAAAAGAACTAATTACTATGCTGATGGCTGGCATAGCTCGACAATGGATTGAAGGAGTAGATATAGCGAGAGTATTACATAGTGATGGTGAGGAAACTGCAAAAAATAGAATAGAGATTTTTCGAGGTCAGTCAACAAAACGTAATCTTACAACAAGGATATATTTAGACACAGACCAAGAATCTTCAAACACCGAAGAATATATTGCATTCTCAAATAGCGTTAAACCAGATATAGTTACATTTCCAAAGTCATTAGGTTTGGATTTCTTCCGTAGCTTATCTACTAAAATACAGTCAGACAGTAAAATCTGTGTTAGATTTCTCAAAACTGATTCGGTCGATGATGCAGATGATTATTTTGAGGTATGTGATTTTGCTATGATAGAAACAGACTCAAAAATCATTGTAGATGAGAATGTAGTGGAGCGTGCAAAAACAAAACAATGCGAGCCTATTTATTTGGCTTTAATGCCAACGTTAATGACAGGCCAGGTTCAATCTAGAGAAGAGAACTTTGAAATAGGACATACTTTAGAAGCGGGTTTTGATTATGTGGCCCTGTATCAAGAGACATCACATGGGCCTTATGCTGCTAGATCTGTGAAATGTGTAGATGAGATTACAGTAGAGTCAGAGAAATTAAGAGTAAATCCATTTTCAGATTTCATGGATAAAATTCTTGGATTTTTTAAAAAATAATCACCCAGGCGGCCATCCAAAAGGTCTCCCAGCTAGGATGTGTATATGTAAATGAAAAACTGTTTGTCCAGCTTCAGCCCCATTGTTAACCACTAATCTATAGTCATTGAGTTTTAAATCGCTGGCAATTTTCTTTGCTGTAATCATCAAATGACCCAGAAGTTCCTTATCAATTTCTTCCAATTCTGATAATTTTTTAATTTCTTTTTTCGGAATAACAAGAATATGGACAGGTGCTTGTGGACTAATATCATTAAAAGCAATAGTATATGCATCCTCAAAGATAATATCTGCAGGAATTTCTTTATTTATGATTTTCAGAAATATATTTTCACTCATTAATATTTTCTATTTCTCATATATTCTGCTTTAAGCTTCTCAAGGTCTGCAGACGGCATAGCTTTGTTCTTTTTACCATCATCATTATCTGGACTAATCTTCTCTAGTATATCTTTCATTAAATTATTATTCTCTTGTTGGAGTTTTATGAGCTTTTTAAAGAAAATGATACCATTCATAAGAGTCAGGACAATCATTATAAAAAGAAGTAATGCAATCAATTTCATTTATTTAGTTCCTTAATCTTTTTTATTACTTCATCTACATGACCTTTAACTTTGACGTTATTCCAAAATCCTAGCAATTTCGATTTCCTATCGATAAGAAAAGTGCTTCTATCTATTCCCATATATTTTCTACCGTATAGACTTTTTTCTTTGATAACATCAAAGATCTTACATATTTTTTCATCTGGATCTGAAATTAAATGGAATTTGAAGCCATGTTTTTCAATAAATTTTTCATGAGATTTTAGTGAATCTCTGGAGACACCAACAACATCCCATCCTGCTCGTCTTATCTTCGTGATATTTTCATTAAATTCAATACTCTCAGTTGTACATCCTGGCGTCATATCTTTTGGATAGAAATATAAAATTAAATTTTTCTCCAAAAAGTCTGATAGTTTTTTCTTATCTGCAGACGTTGATGCAAGTTCAAAATTCTTAATTTTCATGCCTTCTTTAATCTTCATATTCATCCTCCGAAATTTCTCTGGCTTTATCAATCAACATGATGGGTATTCCATCAATAATAGGGTAGGCTAGGCGTGATTCTTGACACACCAATTCTTTTGTAGTCTCGATAAATTTAAGCTTCCCACCCGTTTTCGGACATCTTAAAATTTCTAGTAAGTAATCATCCATAACATTGTTATTATCTTATATCGTCATAATAAATCAATAATATTCAGAACCATCTCCTGGTTTTATTTTTGTAATCCAAGTAAGTAGATCCGAATTTTTTTTCTAGATAATACTCCTCTTTTTTGATAACCCCATATCTAAATAACACGTATGTAAGAAATGTGAAAAAGACTATATGCGTCATACTTAATATCATTCCTAAACCAACTTGAAGTATAAGGAGACCTAAGTACATAGGATTTCTTGTATATCTATAAATACCATCAGTGATAATTAAATTCGATGGAGAAGTCGGTTTTGGGTCTTCGTCATTTTTACTAAAAACCCTCAATGCATTCGCAACAATTAGAAATGCGATTATAATGAGAGAGAACCCTATTTCCTGGTTTCTAAGAAAGTCAAAAATCATTGGAACCTTATAGTATTGAAAGTAATATATGTTTAGTGTTGCCATAGTGAATCCACAATTAAACGAAAATAAAAATATTATAGGTGGATATGAAATAACTTGAGCTGCATCTTTATCATTCTTATGGTAAATCAAATGAATTGCAAAGACAAAAATAAAAAGTGTCATCGAACTATTTGCGGATAAAGCTAATGCATCCTCAATTATCATTTGATTATTGCCAAGGTACCAATCAAAAAATATTACAAAATTATAAACTGACAAAAAAAATAATAAATACATCAGCACTCTTTTAAACATATTTAGATATCTCCAAAAAATCATCTGAAGTAAGCTGCTCTGGTCTAACAGATGGGTCTTTTATTATACGACATAAATCATTAAGTTTTATAACTTTTTTTAATGATGTTTTGAGCATCTTTCTTCTTGATATAAAAGCAAGGTTCACAATATTTTTGAAATTCTTCTCATGCACTTCGTTTAAGAAAATATTTCTCCTAGGTATTAGTTTTATATATGAAGACCAAACTTTTGGTTGAGGAAAGAAGACTGTGGGAGGTATATCAAATAATTTCTTAATTTTATAGTATGTTTGGCACATTACGCTTATTCGTCCATACTTTCTATTACCTGGATTTGATACTATTCTATCTACCACTTCTCTCTGTAGCATAAAATGTACATCCTTAATCTTTAAATGATCTAATATTATTTTGAAAATAATTTCAGTAGATATGTTGTAAGGGAGATTTCCTAAGATTCGTATTTCCTCTTCCACATGATCACAAAGGTTTGTTTTCAGAATATCGCTATTAATTATTATAGAATTACCTTTGAGTTTTTCTTTTAGACTCTTTAACAGACTTTTATCTTTCTCGATTACAACTAATTTTAAGACAGATTTTGACAAGGGCTGGCTTAAAGCTCCTTGCCCTGGACCGATTTCTATGAATGTATCAGTGTTTTGCGGTTTGATTGCTTTAATAATTTTATTAATAATATTCTTATCAAATAAAAAATTCTGACCCAGATATTTCTTATATTTGTGCATCGCTAAGTTTTTTAGCTACTTTAATCGATTCGACAAAACTCGATATATCAACTTTTCCAGTCCCCGCAAGATCAAGTGCTGTTCCATGATCAACAGATACTCTTACTATCGGAAGACCCAATGTAACATTAACGGTTGTTTTAAAATTGTCAAATTTGATTACAGGCAAGCCTTGGTCGTGAAACATGGTGAGTATGACATCGTACTTCTCGACATTTTTTTTTAGAAATGCCGTGTCTGCAGGTATGGGACCATCAATGTGTAAACCTTGTTTTTTACAATCATCTATAACTGGTTTAATAATATTGATTTCATGCTTTCCGAGAACACCATCTTCACCAGCATGAGGATTTAATCCCGTAACCAGAATTTTTGGTTTTTTGATTGCAAATTTGTTCCTCATGTCATTTTTAACAATATCAATGGTATTTTTGATTTTTGATTTTGTAATACTTTTCGAAATATTATCAATTGAAACATGCGTAGTATGTAATGCAATTCTCATTTTTTTATTCATTAGCATCATTACTGATTTACATTTACATAAATTTGCCAAAAACTCGGTATGTCCTGATATTTTAAATCCACCATCATTCAAAACAGCCTTACTTATTGGTCCTGTGACCATACCAGATGCTTTCCCTAACATGCACAATTTTGCAGCCATCTTAATTGTTTCAAGTACATAACTTGCATTTTTAGGATTTAATTTACCAGGAATATTTTTTACATTTAGTCTAACTGGAAGAACATTTATGACATGATTACCACTTTTTGAATTTGAATCTACGTTTTTGAGAACATTAATTTTTATCTTTTTCTTTAGGGTTTTTGCACTTTCAGTTAAGAGTTTTGGATCAGCAATCACTATTGTAGATTTATTTAGATGTCTTTGTGCTAGAAGTACTCCGAGATCAGGACCTATTCCTGCTGGCTCTCCTAGAGTTATCAAAATTTTCTTCAATTTAAAATTCCTTTATGTCAATGAATGCCTGATCTTTTAATTTTGCTTTCCAATCATTCTTCTCTCTCTTGGCTTTATTTGCTCTGATGGCTTTTGCAACATTGCCTCTAATTATAGCCTTTGCATCATCTACTACTCTAGTGTTCTCTACATATAAGATGTGCCACCCAAATTGTGTAGAAAATGGATCACTAATAGTATTTATAGGTGTTTTCTCCATTACAGATGAAAATTCTGATACTAGATTTTTTGATCTTTGCCAATTTAAGTCACCTCCATTGAAAGCAGATGCAAAGTCAGCGGAGTGTTTTTTGGCCTCAGCAGCAAAATCCTCTACGTTAGTAATTTTATCACGTAAATCAAAGAGCTTTTGTTTTACCTCTTTGTCTGATGTCATTGGATCTGGCTTAATCAATATATGTCTTACTTTGTATTCATCTACATATGCTATCGACTGATTTTCAGCAGAATTTATTTTAAGGATATGATAACCTCTAGAAGTTTTTATTAAACTTGTGAAATCTCCATCTGAAGTGTTTCTAAGTGCATCAGCATATGATTCCGGAAGATCATTTATTTCTACTACACCAATATTCCTTATATTTATTTGATAATCACCAAATGCTCGTTCTGCTTCCACAAAACCACTAGCTACAGCAGATTTATGAATATTATTTATAGTTTCATCTTCGATCATTTTATCTTCATCTATTAAAACAAATTCAATTAGGTCATATTTGATATTTCCAAATTCATTAATTTTTTCTCTACGCATGAAGTTATCTACTTCCTCTTCAGTAACGTTTGCTCGTGAGTAAAACTGAGTAACAAATAACGCATCTACAGTCATTTCATCCTTCAAGTTAGTTAAAAACTTTTGGTAATTCTGCCCAGAAGCCATAATTTTATTTCTGAGTTCGTTAACACTCAATCCTTCTCTGGTAGCTATTTCTTTCACTTTATTTTCTAATGCAATATCAGATATTCTAATATCGAATCTTTCAGCAGCTTGAAGTATTAGGTTCTTGTCAATCATTTTGTCTATAACTTTTTTAATAATTTCACGATCATTTAGTGTGCTATATTCCCTTGTAATCTCATCTGGAGATAGGTTATCTATAGCATTTTGTACTTCTGATTTAAGAATAACTTTATCATTTACAATCACCATTATTTTATCGTCGTACATTTCAGCAAAAGAAGAATAGGGAAAAACCGAGACAAGTAATAGTATGAACGATAATCTAAACATTTTAATAATCGAATTTATCTTGATATCCAAGTATACCCTCTCTCAATAACTCAGCAGTTGTGTTATTTGACGTAGCAATACCTTTTGGTAGGAATTCAAAATATAGTACATCGTCTTTCTTGGTACCATTCCAGTATTCTCTCGCTACTATTTTGATACCATAACAGCAGCTTTCATATTCAATACCTATCATTTTTTCTAACACATCCTCAGATTGGCTTCTCCTATTATTAAATGAGTAGTTAACTTTTCCTATAATCGACATTCTGCTATTAAATGGTAGTACCGCTGATAAGTCGATTTCTTCTTGTGTCCCTCTACTAAACCTATAACTTGTATTGAAAATCTGGTTCTGTTTTCCATATGGGCGTTTATAGGATAATCTTATCTGATTTTTTTCGCCATAATTTTTGTGAGGATCATATTCTGTATAGCCTGATAATCTCCAATAGTCATTAAATCTAGCATTAACTAATCCTACGATATTTGATGTATTTTTTTTATCCAGGAAATCATTAGAAATACCAACCGTTCTATCATCTAGGTAGAAAATTTGACCTATTGTACCACGAAGTAACTCATTCCCTGTTTTCGTGTTTATCATACTTGATGATAATGCCAAAGTAATTTGTTTTGCATCATTAATTCTATCTTTACCATAGAATCTATTTTCAGAGAAAAGATTGTATTTAAAGTCAATCGTGCCTGAGTCAAATATAGGAACACTGTCTTGATTACTCGCAGGTATGTAAAGAAAATACATCTCTGGTTCAAGTGTTTGTAAAATACTGTTTGACGACATTTTTTCAAATATCATTTTTCCTCTCAAACTTAAAATAGGAACTGTCTTTGAAATATCTGTATCTATCTGGTTAGACTTATTCGCTGATAGTTGATAATTACTATGTCTTAGACCAACTTTAGATGTGAGTTGCCACCCAGGATTCGTTATCGGATACTCTATTGATGGATACAATACTAATCTGTACCCTGTAGCCTTGGTAGGAAGAGTATGATCAAAATCTGCGAATTCTCCCGTAAAATTATAATTAAAGCTTCTATCTTTTCGATCGTTTGCATATTGAAAATTCATTCTTGGGAGAACACTATACTGTTCAGTAAGTCCAGTTTTTGCAAGTTGATAGTCTGTTGCTCCGATAGTATATATAAAACTCCCATATTTATTATAGTCCAGCCTGGTCAAAATGAAGTCTCGTGTAATATGTGTTCTGCCCACTCTTGAAACAGTATTCCCGAAATCGTCAAAATATTTAAGGTCTGATATACCTCCTATATCAATTAAAGAGGTAACTAAAGTCCCATCCCATTGGTTTTCTCTCTGTTTAAGGGTGTTCTTGTAAGTTCTATTGTCTCTAATAAAATATGCATGTCTATTCTTTCTAAAAATATCGTCATTATCAAGATTTGCTAATTCGATGACTGTATTGCTTGAATCAGATTTATGTCGGAATTCACTCTCTAACATTTGCCCTCTTCCTGAATAATTTGTTGGAGTTAATGTTAAATCAAAGTTTTCAGAGAGGTTAAAGTAATATGGAGTTGATATTACTGTACCACTTTCACCAGAGCTTCCTACAGACGGTAATAAAAAACCACTATGTCTCTCCCTACTTAATGGAAAACTTACAAAGGGAGAATATAGTACAGGAACTCCTTTATATTTCAGAAAGATATTATATGCATGGCCACGGTCATCTTCTCTATAAAGAATAGTTTTGGAAGAGGCAAGTTCCCAGTCAGGATTATTAATTGCGCAGGTAGTGTAACTACTCGGTGTTAAATAGACAACTCCATCATCATCTATAAAAATTTCCTCTGCTTTCCCTTTTCCTGGTTTTTTTTGATCAGGAAAGTAATAGCTAGTTGAAGAAAAATTGACAGTGTCATTTTGACTATTATACCCGCCCTTACTCGCGTAGAGCGTTAGATCGTCTGTAAGGTACTTTACATTACCTTCTGCAAATAAGACTCCAGTATCACCATCATATTGAGCTTTATCAGATTTGACCATATCTTCCTTTCTTTCAATTTCAACATTGCCAGTCGCGTAAAATATCCCGCTCTCATCCTGATTTTGCTCATCTGAACGCACCTCTAAAGTATCCTCATCAGCCTCAACTAGGGTCTTTTGCGATTCGTAATTTTCAAATTCGTCGTCAATACATACTGGAAGCTTATTGAGAGTTCTCATAGTCAAATAATCTTCTCTTTTTGCTACAACCACCTCCTGGAGTGGTTTATCAGGATTATCAGCATCAATGAGAACAGGCGCATTTCTCAAATATTCATCTTTTGAGAAACTTCCTTCTGAAATCAGTGAGTCACTTCCAATAATTATTTCTCTTACTTTCTCATTTACAAATATAATCGCTATTTTTTTTGTATTATTGTCATCCCTTGCAGAATAAATATAATCCCACCTATTAATGTGAAATGTGTCGATAAATGATGGTGATCCTAGTAGGAATTTGACTTGCTCTTTACTTAAACCAACTTGGAGTCTCGAAATATTTTCTTCTGGTATAAGAATTCCTTGTGTTATAGGTATTTTATATGGCTCAGGTATCAATGATTTAGGGTTTGTAATAGCTTCAAATAAATCTACTTTTGGAATAGATGGTAACCATCCTGATTCAACAATACTCGATAAGAATATAGTTAACGAACAAATAATATTTCTTAATATAAGCATATCTTTAAATCCAACAATCATATAGATTTTATCAGAATTGGCTGTTTTTCAAAACTTTTAGGATTACTTATCCAGGATTTCTATAATTTTATTTGAAAGTAATTCTGGATCATTCCCACCGACTAACCTCTGAAGAATGCCTTTATCTTGATAAAAATCAATTATAGGCGAGGTTTGTTCTTTGAAAACTTTTAATCTGTTTCTAACTGTATCTTCTTTATCATCATCTCTCTGATAGAGTGTCCCCTCAGCCACCGGACATGGATCTCCAACATTTTCCCCTCTGTCTTTATTTCCAATATAGTCACATGTGTCACATAACAATCTACCAGTACATCTTTCAATGAGCACTTCATCAGGTACATCTATTAACATTACATTATCGATACTTTTTGATATTTTAGATAACAATACATCTAAGCTTTTGGCTTGTGTTAGATTCCTAGGAAACCCATCAAGTATAAAACCTTTCTTGCACTCTTCGCCTTCAATTTTTTTTGATACCAGTGACAAAACTAATTTATCATCAACAAATTCGCCTTTTGCCATAATATCTTTAATCTTTGCTCCAAGATCGCTTTTAGAACCCATTTCTTCTCTAAGTAAATCACCCGTAGAGATTTGCGGTATGCCGTATCTTTCAATTAAGATTTTTGATTGTGTGCCTTTACCACAACCAGGTGCACCTAAAAAAAGTATATTCATTTTCTCCCCCTAATTTATTTACAATAGTGGTGCTATAACCAGGCTTACTATTGCCATAACATTAATTAAAATATTCATTGATGGTCCAGATGTATCTTTAAGTGGATCCCCAACAGTGTCACCAACAACTGTTGCTTTATGAGTGTCAGATCCTTTCCCGCCTAAGTTTCCTTGTTCCACATATTTTTTTGCATTGTCCCATGCTCCGCCTGCATTTGACATTGTTAAAGCAAGTAAAACGCAGCTCAATAAGCCACCGCCTAGTAAACCACCTAACATTTCTGGCCCAAAACTGAACCCAATTATAACTGGCGCAAATATCGCTATAGCTCCTGGTAAAATCATTCTTTTTAGTGCAGCCGTTGTTGCTATCTCAACACATCTGTTATTGTCAGGCTTACCTGTTCCTTCAAGTAGCCCAGGAATCTCTTTAAATTGTCTTCTTATCTCAGTGATCATTTCAAAAGCCGCATCACCTACTGCAGTAATAGTTAGAGATGCAACAAGGAATGGAATCATACCTCCAATAAACAAACCTATTAGAACATTTGTATCAGTAAGTAATAATTCTATGGGTGCATCTCTACCATGATTAACTTCTTGAACAAAAGCTGTAATTATAGCCAGAGCCGCTAAAGCTGCTGCCCCAATAGCAAATCCTTTGCCGATAGCAGCTGTAGTATTACCTACCTCATCCAGGCTATCTGTGATTTCTCTAGTATCTTCACCTAATCCTGCCATCTCTGCAATCCCACCTGCATTATCTGCTACTGGGCCGTAAGCATCAATTGCCATTGTTATCCCTACCGTAGCAAGCATTCCAACAGCGGCAATTCCAACACCGTATAAATTTGCAAATTCATTTGATATGAAAATAATAAGAGCAATAGCAATTATTGGAACAACTACAGATTCTAGTCCTGTCGCAAGTCCTGTTGTTATGACAGTTGCTGAACCTGTCTTTCCTTGGCTTGCAATTTTGCGAACAGGTGACCCTCCTGTGTAATATTCAGTTACTAGACCAATTACTACACCACCAACAGCTCCAGATAAAACTGCTAGCCAAATATGAGAATTTAAGTCAAGTGAGTCAATTAAAAAATACGAGGTAACAATAAATATAATAGCCGCAGAGAATGTACCACCTCTGAGTGCTCCACTAATTTTATCAGTCGATGTGCTTTTCGCTAAAAATTTGACAATGAGTATGCCAGCGATAGAACACAATAAACCAAGTGATGCTAAAGCTAGAGGGAGAAACATTAGTGACTTCTGTGGTCCTAAAATGTCAATAACTGAAATACTTATTGTTGATGCAATTGCTATTGTTGCAATAATTGATCCACAATATGATTCAAAGATATCTGAACCCATGCCTGCAACATCCCCAACGTTATCTCCAACATTATCTGCAATCACACCAGGATTCCTTGGGTCATCTTCTGGTATCCCAGCCTCTACTTTACCTACTAAGTCCGCACCTACATCAGCAGATTTTGTAAAAATACCACCACCAACTCTTGAGAATAATGCAACCGTTGAGGCACCCATTCCAAAACCATGGATAACTGAGGCGGTCTCCGGGTCACTACCGTAGAGAAAATATAAAACCCCCAAACCCAGTAGGCCCATCGCTGCAACTGTAAGCCCCATGACTGAGCCACCGAAAAAAGCTATTACGAGACTCTCGGATAATCCAGATTTGTTTGCTGCATTAGTAGTTCTAACATTTGCTTTTGTAGCTGTGTACATTCCAATAAATCCTGTAGCCGATGAGCAAACTGCTCCGACAATAAATGCTATAGTGCTAGATACACCAAGTCCGTAATAAATCCCCGCAATTAGAATTAGAGAAAATATGAATAGAATACTATATTCTTTTCGGATAAATGCCATTGCTCCCAAGTGAATTTGATCTGAAATATCAACTATTTTCCCTTCACCAGCAGAAAATGTTAAAACAAATTTATAGAGTATATAAGCAGTCATCAGGCCAAAAAACCCGAGAAAAATTGGTAATAGTTCGAAATTAATCATAAAAATCCTCTTCTCTAGATTACATCTAAGTGTTATATTTTATAGTCCTTTATATATTCATAAAACCATGTCATGAAAACTAAAGCTCGAAAAGACAATATCAGAAAAAAGAATAAGATTGAAGAAAAATATAGCTGGGATCGGATGAACGATGCCGAAGAGGAGAGGCGTTCGCACGGCATTAGAGCAATCATTGCTTCATTAATCGTCCTTGCAATATTTACAACATATGTAATGAAGTTGTATGAAGTTCAGATATCAGAATATGAGTACTATGCTACGAAATCAGATTCCAATCGAATTAGAATAAGACCCATTCAAGCTCTCAGAGGCAACATATATGATCGTAATGGAGAAATCCTTGCAAAAAATATAAGCACATTTGATCTGATCATAAAAAGAGAGAATGTCCAAAATATAGAGGGTTTTATAAACGCCGTTAATAAAGTGTTTCCTACAAAAAAAGTAGACGTTGAATATGTTAAAGAGCAGTATAAAAATAAAAGAAATAAGAACATTATTCTCATCGAGGATATAAGTTTGGAGGAGTATTCACACATTTCGGTTGATAAGTATCTTATACCTGAAATGGAACTTAACCCTAAAGCAAAGAGAGAATACCTGTACCCTCTATCTACATCGCATGTTTTAGGTTATCTAGGAAAGGTATCTGATTCAGATATATATTCTGATGTAGTAAAAGTTCAGGAAGGAATGACTGAGATAGGCAAACTTGGCGTAGAGAGGTTTTATCAAAATATATTATCCGGTGAATCTGGTTATGAGAAACTTGAAACTGATGCTCTAGGAGAAATAATTAGGACTGTCGAGACAAAGCAACCCAAGCGAGGAGATGATATTTATTTAACTATTGATATTAAGCTTCAAAACTACATTTATTCACTTATGAGAGATAAAGAGGGTAGTGTTATTGTAATGAATCCAAGTAATGGAGATATCCTTGCTTTTGTGAGCGCTCCAGGTTACGACATAAATCTTTTCACAAAATCTATCTCTAAAAAAAATTATAGTAGTTTATTAAATGATCCAAGAAAACCAATGATAAATAGAGCTATAAATGGTCAATACCCACCTGGCTCTACTTTAAAGCCTTTCGTTGGTCTGATTGCACTAGAGGAAGGGATTATCAAATCTAGTAAATTTGTATCTTGCAGCGGAGCATATAAATTACCAAACCATAAAAGACCATTTAAATGTTGGAAAAAAGATGGACACGGATCTACTGATTTATCATATGCTTTAACACAATCATGTGATGTCTTTTTTTATAGAATATCAGAACTCACTGGAATAGACACCATTAGTGAGCAATTGTACAAATACGGCTTTGGTAATAAAACATATATCGATTTGTACAATGAATCTACTGGTTTAATCCCCAGTAGAGATTGGAAGTATAAAATTAAACAACAATCTTGGTATCCTGGAGAAACACTTAATGTTGGTATCGGACAAGGTTATTTTCTAGCTACCCCACTACAACTAACACTTGCCACTGCATCACTCGCAACAGCTGGCAAAACGTTTACCCCACATTTATTTCTAAAATCAATAGACTCAAAGACATCTACACAATCAATGTATGAGCACAGCAAGAATCAATTTAACACTTCTTATACTAATTTGGATTACTTAGACATCGTACACCATGCAATGTGGCGTGTTACTAATGAAAGAGGTGTTGGTACTGCATCCAATCTTAAAAAAATTTCTGGTTTGGAATTTGCAGGAAAAACCGGAACAGCACAAGTTTATTCTCTTGATGCTGGAAAGTCTGACAAGAAAAAATTACAAGACCATGCCTTGTTTATAAGTTATGCTCCATTCACTGATCCAGAAATAGTGGCAACAGTTATTGTTGAGCATGGAGGTGGAGGGTCTTCCACAGCTGCACCAATTGCAAGAGATGCGATTGATTTTTACATGAAATCAAAACAAGAGGTAGTATCAGAAAAATGAATGATTATATTGATAGTGATAATGGAAGATACAGAGGTTTATCAAGCATTCTAAAAATTGATGCAAAAATATTTATTTCTATCATTCTTATTACGATATTGGGATTAATGACTATATATAGCAGCTCATCTGGTGATATGAGCTTGGTTCTCAAACAATTTACAAGAATCGTAATTGGGATTGTTACAATGGTGTTTATCGCTCAATTACATCCAGATAACCTAAGATTATTCGCACCCTTCTTGTATTTCTTTTCGTTCATCCTATTAGCTTTAGTCTTATTTTTTGGCGTGGGCAATACAGCAGACAGATGGCTAGATTTGTATTTTATAAGATTTCAACCCTCTGAATTAATGAAGATTTTCGTACCGTTAATGGTTGCATATTATTATTCTAATAAACCATTACCTCCTAGAACGAAGTATCTATTTGTAGCCGTTTTAATTGTGATACTTCCAGTTTTGATGATTATGAAACAACCCGATCTGGGTACAGCACTTCTGATTGGGATGTCGGGGGCTATTGCTATCCTTCTAGCAGGTATATCTATTAGATTCTTCTTCGGGAGTACAATTTCAATTATTTTATTTGTTCCTATATTATGGATGAATATGCATGACTATCAGAAACAAAGAGTCATGACTTTTTTCGATCCAGAATCTGACCCTATGGGTGCAGGCTATCATTTATTACAATCAAAAATTGCTCTAGGATCCGGTGGTTTTTTCGGCAAAGGTTTCTTCAACGGTACTCAATCGAAGTTAGGTTTTGTCCCAGAACATTCTACAGATTTCATCTTCTCAGCGTTTGGTGAGGAATTTGGATTCTTAGGAGTTTTATTATTAATGTCGCTGTATCTTTTTATTGCACTAAGGGGTTTAAGTATATCTGTCAAGGCAAGTGACAATTTTGGTAGAATTTTATCAGGGACCTTAAGTTTAACATTATTCCTTTATGTAATTGTGAACGTAGGTATGGTAATAGGATTTTTACCTGTTGTTGGCGCACCACTTCCTTTTATGAGTTATGGAGGCACGTCGATGGTTACTCTTTTTGCAACAGTTGGTATTATAATGTCAATAAAATCACACCAGAGAATTCTAAGAAAATGATAATGAGAATACTCTACATATTAATTTTCATTTTTATACCTCAGGTACATGCTGATTCAGGTTATAACAAAAATGAGGTGCAAAAGTTTATAAATTTTATGCATACTGAACATAATTATAACAAAAAAAACTTAAACACTCTTTTTTCGGAAATAAAATCTGAAGAGAGGATAAAAAAATATATCAAAAAAGCACCAGAGAGAACATTGTTGTGGAATGGCTGCGATGAAAAAAATAAAAATTGTACTAATTATAAGAAACTATTTGTTACAAAGAATAATATTACCCGAGGATTAGAGTATTGGAGAAACAACAAAGACGCACTTAATAGAGCTGAGAAAAAATACGGCATTCCCCCAGAGATAATCATATCGATTATTGGAATAGAGAGTAAATATGGAAGCAGGACAGGAAGTTTTAAAACATTTGATACACTCGCATCACTATCACTCGGACCAAACAAAGGTAGAAGAGCAAAATTTTATAGATCAGAGTTAGTAAATTTTTTATTACTTTGTAGGGAAAATGCATTGAATCCAAGACTAATTAAAGGATCATATGCAGGTGCACTTGGTAAGCCACAATTTATCTCAAGTAGCTACAGGCATTATGCTGTTGACTTTAATAACGACGATAAAGTTGATTTATGGTCGTCTAATGACGATGTTATAGGAAGTGTAGCTAATTATTTCAACAAGCATGGTTGGAGAACAAATCAACCCGTCTTATCTGAGATCTCTGAAGGAGCAGAAAATATTTTGCTAAATGAGTCAAAGAAATCATATAAGCCTACGACTGAATATAAAAAATACCAAAAAAAAGGAATTGAAGCTTTGAATATGATAAAGCCGAATGAAAAACTATCTCTGATTGCTAGAAATGAGCCAGATGATAAAGTATTTAGTTTCGCTCACAAAAACTTCTACGTGATAACGCGTTATAACAGAAGTAGGTTATATGCACTTGCTGTTCATTTTTTAAGTGTAGAATTGAGGAAAGCTAAAACAGAGATGGAAAGATTATAATTTGTGATATAATTTACATCAGATTATGTGGACTACAATGAAAATTCTGATTGTTAACTTGGTTTTAGTTTTTACCATAACACAGGCGCACACTGCACCTATACCTAAGCCGCCAAATCCGAACGTGAAATCCTACGTTCTTATGGATTATGATAGCGGAATGATCATCGCATCTAAAAATCCTGAACTGGTATTACCACCTGCGAGTATTACGAAAATCATGACTTCATATATCGCATTTCTTGAATTAGATAATGACACTCTCTCTATGAATGATGTAGTTACTGTGAGTAAAAAAGCATGGAAAACTGGTGGGTCAAAAATGTTTATAGAGGTTGGGAAAAAAATCAAAGTCTCTGATTTATTACAAGGAATCATAACTTCTTCAGGCAATGATGCGAGTGTTGCACTATCTGAACATATTTCAGGAGATGAGGAGACATTTTCAATTTACATGAATCAGGTTGCAGCAAATATGGGATTAAAAAATACTAATTATGTAAATTCGACTGGCTTACCTAATGATAAACTCTACACATCAGCCGAGGATATTGCTGTATTATCAAGAAATTTGATACGTAATTTCCCAAAAATGTACAAATTATACTCTCGCACAGAGTATGTCTTTAATGATATTAAACAATACTCTAGAAACAAGCTTCTTTATGTAGATGACAGTGTTGATGGAATCAAAACAGGGTTCACGAAAAAAGCAGGCTACTGTCTAGTATCATCAGCCAAAAGAGGAAATAGAAGACTTATAGCAGTTGTTATGGGCGCAAAGTCTACAGACCAAAGAACAACTGTCTCAAAATCTCTCCTCGAATATGGTTTTAGATTTTATGAGACTCATAAAATTTATGAAATAGAGGATACAGTTACCAAGGCTAGAATTTTTGATGGAGAAAAGAGAGAGATTGAACTTGGTGTCTCAGAATCTGCTTACATATCGATACCTAGGCGATCGATAAAAAAAATTAAGAGCAGATTCGTTGTAGATGAAAATCTCACAGCTCCAATACAAAAGGGAGAAAATGTGGGATATATTTCAGTTGAATTAGCTGACAAAGTTATAACTAAAATTAATTTATACACACGAGAAGATGTAAAACTAGGAAGTGCCTATAGAAGAACACTCGACTCAATACTGAAAAATTTTTAATATGAGTGACATTATATTTCTAAATGGTAATTATCTTGAAAAGGAAAACGCAACAATTTCCATTATGGACAGAGGATTCCTATTTGGCGATGGTGTTTACGAGTTAATACCTGTTTATAAAGGCAAGCCTTTTCTTATAGATAAACACCTATCAAGGTTAAGATCCAGCCTTTCTCTTATCGGTATGAAGTCAGATAATGAGTACATTGAAAATCTCTCTGAAACTCTATTGGAATTAATAAAAAAAAATGGATATCAGGACCATTTTTTTTATGTTCAGATAACAAGAGGTTTTCAAGCTTCTAGGAATCACGTTTATCAAGAAGATGTTATCCCAACTATTTTAGTTATGGGTGAGAAATATCAGATATTCCCTCGTGAGAAACTATCACTCGGGTTCAATGGATGTCTTCAAGAGGACTTTAGGTGGACTAAATCTAACATCAAAAGTATTTCACTTTTAGGGAATGTGATGTTGAAAAATTTTGCATCTCAAAATGGTTTTTATGAAACATTATTAATTCGTGATGAAAAACTCACAGAAGGGTCAGCAAGTAATGTTTTCATATCTAAAGGCCAACAAGTGATGACACCTAACTTAGGCCCAGATCTATTGCCTGGTGTTACAAGAGATCTTTTAATAGACCTACTCAAACAGAACGGAGTGGAAATTAAAGAATGTGATATTTCTCGGAAGGATCTAATAGATTCTGATGAAGTATGGTGCACATCATCAACAAATTACTGTGTACCCATTGTAGAAATAGATGGTAAAACTATTGGGTCAGGTAAAGTAGGTGGCAATTCTTTCAAATCATATGATTTAATAACTGAATTCATATCATCACTATAAGTAATACCACTAACATAGATATGTTAGTGGTATAAATTTTTTAACTAAATTTTAGTTTGTCTTTGGATCACATGAATATGCTGCTGCATTCATCTCTTTTGCTTTTGCTGTGCATTCATCTCTTGACGAGAATGGTCCTACAGATTCAAAACGATCGAAGTCACCTTCGATTGGATAAATTTTAGCGGTATACTCACTTGGAGGAGTGCCAACTCCACCACCACATGCTGTTAAGACAGATGCAAGCATAAAGACAGACAGTATTTTGAATTTTTTCATTTGCCCCCCTTACTGGCCAGGTTTTGTGTAACTTTTCGTAAGTCACTTAAATAGGATATCATAAAAAATATATTTAAATACTCAATCTTTAATTATTTTGCCTAAAATTACATTGGAAATATTAGCATCTTTAGCACATCATATATTAGTAAATACTAATATACATTTAGGTATTTATGGATTTCCAGGTATCTGCTTCTGTGATATGGTAAATATATTGATTAAATGAGGGTAGGATATGATTAACCAAATTAAAGAAAATAATAAGAAAAGCATTTTGAATAAGGTCTCAGATTCTAGGCGTACTTTTATAAAAAGCCTCGCGACTGTAGCTGCAGCAACACCTGTGATAGGCTCATTATTCAGAAGCAAAGATGCTGATGCAGCATTAGCAGATCACACAATGTATTTGAGAGGAACCTATTTTGAGAGTTGTACTTGTGAGACAATTTGCCCTTGTCTTTTATTACTCGATCCAACAAAAGGGTATTGCACTGCTCTGCTTGGATGGGATATAGAAAAAGGACATGTAGGCACTGTAGATGTTAGTGGAACCAAAGTAGCAATGTTCTTACATGCGCCAGATAATCTTTTGAAAGGTGGTTTTACAATGGCACTGTATGTAGACAAGAGTGCTAGTAGCTCTCAACGCAAAGCATTAACGGAAGCATATCATGGAATACACGGTGGCCATCTGGGAGTAGTAGCAAGTTTAGCTAAAGGATCAGAGGGTGGACCAAGAGAGTTCCTTCCAACACGTTCAGCTAGAATATCATACACAGTTAACTCACCACATAGACATCTCGTAATAGCGGGTGTTGGTGAAAACAAAATGGAACAATTAGCTGGTGCCGCGGGGAGACCTGTTGTGGTTCATGATACACCATTGGCTGTTGCACCACCGTTTCCAATTACTGTAAGCAGAGCATCAAAGATGACATACAGTGATCACGGTATAGATCATTCTTATGAAGGTGGTAATGGTTTGAGTTCACCATTTGTTTATATGGATGGTGCAAATAAACAAACTGCTATAGAAAAATCATAATTTAAAAGATCTTAGCCTGTTTGATAAAACAGGCTTTTTTTTGTTTGAAGATATGAAATCTGAATTAAATCTAGAGAGAGCACCCTTTAAAGATAGGCTGACTGTATATATTGGAGTCATTATTGTCTTGGCCGTATCATGGGGATATATAATTGGAATGGGATGGCACATGGGAACTTTACCGTTTTCATCTTCTATGCCCATGCAGATGGATGGCCAAATGGATATGGGCCAAATGGACATGGGCATGGACATGCAACAACCAAGTTTGCTTCAATCAATTTTAACGTGGATGCCGCCGATGAGTGGAGAGTGGCTAATCACAGATTTTATTCTATTATTTTTAATGTGGGCCGTTATGATGATTGCGATGATGACTCCCTCTATACTTCCTATGATTATGCTTTTTACAACATTAAATTCTAAAAACAAACTTGAGAATAAGCCTTCGGCAAACCCATTAAACTTACTTTTTGGTTATTTGATGAGCTGGGTTATTTTTAGTTTAGTTATTACTTTTCCGCAATATGGTCTCCACAAGAGTGGGCTTCTAAATCCAATGATGGAGCCTACACATGCAGTCTTGGGTAGTCTAGTTTTAATAGGAGCAGGTATTTATCAATTTACCCCATTCAAAGATGCATGTTTATCTGTCTGTCAATCACCATTAACTTTCATGATGAATAATTGGAAAGAGGGGAATCTTGGCGCCTTTTTAATTGGGTACAAACATGGGTTTTATTGTGTTGGGTGCTGCTGGTTTCTTATGTTGACATTATTTGCACTTGGCGTCATGAATATTATGTGGGTTGTTATACTGACTATCTTTGTTCTCTTTGAAAAACTTTCTGTAAAATTCCCATATCAATATAGATATTTTACGGGAATTGTATTTATAATCTGGGGATTATATTTATTTTCAATATAATTTCTTTCTATAAGGATATTTGTTCTCTTGCCTCCTTGAGTCTCTCTGGTGTTCCTATATCACTCCACATTCCTCTATAGATCTCACCAGTAATTTTTGGCTCTTTATATAAGATATCGCCTAATTCTCTTTCATTATATTTTTCAAAAAGCTCTGGCATAAATAGTCCTATGCCAGTGTATGTAAATTTATTCCCAGCACAAACTGTCCCTTGATCCAAGTTAAAATCACCATCAGAGTAATCTGGTCTAGGCGTAAGAATTAAATGACCTAGTCCAGTTTTTAAATCATATGTTTTTAAATCAATGAATGAATAGTTAGTCCAAATATCTGCATTTACCACTATAAATTTTTCATTTTTAAACACATCAAGGTTTTTCCTGATACCAGCAGCAGTTCCTATGGGCATTTCCCCTTCATCACTTATAATTATACTTACACCAAACTTTGACCCATCTCCAACATGATCTTTTATGTACTCGCCTAAGTATCCAGTATTTATAACAATTTTGTTAATACCTATTTCTGCTAATTTAATAATTTTATCTTCAATTAATGTCACATTACCAATTTTTAGCATAGGCTTTGGCATATCTCTGGTTAGTGGCATCATTCTCTGACCTCTACCTGACGCCAATATCATCGCACAAGATACCATTTAATTACTCAAACCTAATTTGTGAAAAGTCTCTTTCATATCTTTTAATTCAGTGTACTTGTTTAAAACCTCATTTACATATTTTTGTGTTCTTGGAATGTCATTTAAATAGTTTTCTTTACCATCTCTGTAAAAGAGTCTAGAGAAGATTCCTATGGCCTTAAGATGGCGATGAAGACCTGTAATATCAAACCAGTATTCAAATTCATCTAGAGAGACATTGTTGATTGAATTTCTCTGATGAAATGTCTTGATCATACTATCAATAATTTTTTGATCCCAAGATATGTAACAATCTTTTAATAGTGACACAAGATCGTATGTGATTGGACCAATTTGCGCATCTTGATAGTCTAATACTCCAGGATTACCATTATCCAAGTGCATCAAATTCCTGGAGTGATAATCACGGTGAATGAAACTTGTGGGGATTTTCTGAATCTGATTAAGCAGCATATCACAGCACTCATAAAATTTGTAATCTCGAATAATATCTTTGTTTATCTTCAAGTGTTTGCAAAGATACCATTCTATAAAAAGATTTAACTCATCATGTTGTTTATGTAGATCAAAATATTTCATGTTATCTGTCGAAACTCGTTCTTGCATGATGTGAATGACATCGATAGCATCTGTATATAGGCAATAGACAGTTTCGTCGTTAAGTTTATCTAAATATCTCTCAGTTCCAAAGTC
>TARA_B100001057_G_scaffold103062_1_pt1 | contig 22680 bp, 22 predicted proteins | sample TARA_B100001057 | Tara Oceans TARA_B100001057 (sample SAMEA2621839) | marine metagenome | biome: marine biome (ENVO:00000447); feature: surface water layer (ENVO:00002042); material: "saline water (ENVO:00002010), including plankton (ENVO:xxxxxxxx)" | depth 5 m
GGCAACGTCCTAACCATCAACACCAAAGAAAAGAAGCTTTACCAGGGCGAAACAGAACTCATCGATATCTCGAAGGCTCTCACGCCACAAAAAATGGAGTTCATGAAAGCTGGTGGATCCTACGCTATCGTCTTTGGCAAAAAGCTCCAAACCTTTGCTGCCAAAACTCTCGGCATCGAAGCACCCGTTGTCTTTTCCCCATCCAAGGAAATCTCACACGAAGGACAAGGCCTTACCGCGGTAGAAAAGATCTTTAATAAAAACGCTGTCGGAACAACCCCCGGCCTCATTCTACATGCTGGATCTGACCTCCGAGTCAAAGTTAATATCGTCGGCTCACAAGACACCACCGGACTCATGACGATGCAAGAGCTTGAGGCCATGGCTGCCACTACGATTTCACCTGTCGTCGATGGCGCCTACCAATCGGGCTGCCACACCGCCTCAGTCTGGGATAAAAAAGCTCAGGTGAATATTCCAAAACTCATGAAATTCATGAATGATTTTGGCCTAATCACTGGTCGTGACCCCAAAGACAAATATCATCCCATGACGGATGTCATTCATAAAGTCCTAAACGACCTCACGGTGGACGACTGGTCCATCATCATCGGTGGCGACTCCCACACCCGAATGTCCAAAGGGGTCGCTTTCGGAGCTGATTCTGGAACTGTCGCCCTCGCCCTCGCAACCGGGGAGGCCTCAATGCCAATTCCCGAATCAGTCAAGGTAACCTTCAAAGGCACTCTTAAAGAGCACGTAGATTTCCGTGACGTCGTTCATGCCACACAAGCACAGATGCTTGATAAATTTGGGGGAGACAACGTATTCCAGGGTCGTATCATCGAGGTCCACCTCGGCTCCCTTCTCGCTGACCAAGCCTTCACCTTTACCGACTGGACAGCTGAAATGAAAGCCAAGGCTTCCATCTGTATTTCACAGCCCGACACCCTCATCGAGTCACTTGAAATCGCCAAGTCCCGAATTCAAATCATGATCGATAAGGGCATGGACAACCAAAAAGAAGTTCTTAAGGGCCTGATCGCAATCGCCAACAATCGTATTATGGGTATTCGCTCCGGGGAAAGCCCCCCACTCACCCCCGACCCCAACGCCAGTTATCACGCTGAGATGATTGTCGATCTTGATATCATCAACGAGCCTATGATTGCAGATCCCGATGTCCATAACGACGACATCTCTAAGCGTTACACTCACGACGTCATCAGAGAACTTTCATACTACGAGGGTAACAAGGACATTGACCTAGGCTTCGTCGGCTCCTGCATGGTGCACAAAGGCGACCTTAAAATCGTTTCGAGGATGCTGAAAAACCTCGAAGAAACCCAGGGCGAAGTGAAATTCAACGCTCCTCTGGTTGTTGCTGCCCCAACTTATAATATTATCGATGAGCTAAAGTCCGAAGGGGATTGGGATATGCTTCAAAAGTATTCCGGATTTGAGTTCGACGACAATGCTCCCAAAGGCGCCGCCCGAACTGAATACAAGAATATGATGTATCTCGAACGCCCCGGCTGCAACCTCTGCATGGGCAACCAAGAAAAGGCAGAGAAGGGTGACACTGTCATGGCGACCTCAACCCGCCTCTTTCAAGGTCGTGTCGTAGAAGACTCGGATCGTAAGAAAGGAGAATCACTTCTCTCCTCTACGCCAGTTGTAGTTCTCTCTGCCATTCTAGGAAGAACTCCTACGATGGGAGAATATAAAACAGCCGTCCAAGGCATTCCACTGACAACCTTCGCCCCTCCGGTGGAAGCGATGAGCGCCTGAGCAAGTCAAAAGGGAGTGTGTAACGATCTGGTGATCCGCGCACTCCGGCAGGGGAAAAGCATTGCTCTGTAGAAATTAGTCCATGAGGACATGAAGAACCACTTTATAGAATATCCAAGGATCTGGGAGTTACGAAGAACTGACCGGAATACCGATCATCGCAGCATTTAAGATCTCAGTGTATATTTGACGAGAAAGGGCTATCTCCTGCCGGTGATCTGGAAGCCTGCAAAGTATTAGCAGCGTGACTTGATCACGTGCACCGTGCAGCTCAACAAGCCTCACATCATGATTGTCAGCAAACGGTATGACAGGCATGGGATTCCGCTTGTGATCCATAACGTAGGCCGAGGAACCCAAGAAGAGGGAGCACCTTTTAGCTACCCTAATACAAGACAATACCGAGTATGATAATCCATGCAGGTAAAACCCTAGTAAAGGCGAATACCGCCACCTTTCTCGGGCTGGGTAAGAGAACTCTATGGGCAGAAAATCCGATTGCGAGGCAGCGTCACTCCGGGAAGAAAACCTAATGTTGAAAAGGTTTTGGAAATCATTTGCATAATGGAGAACAAATGTAATTTCTTCAATTAACTGATTACCTGATTCTCCTCCCAGCTAACTTTTGCCTATGAAAATTATAATTATGTTCCTGATCGTGGCCTCCCTCCAGCTTTTGGGAGCAGAAACAGGAGAGGTTACTATTACAACACTAGAAAAGCGGGGTGAGAGTGGTAAAGAACGGCATTACCTTCCGCACCAAGACACCCCTTTTACTGGAAAAGCGGTGGCTTTCTGGCAAGACGGGCAGAAAAAAACGGAAATAGGTTATAAGGACGGTAAACGGCACGGACTTAAGTCTCATTGGTATGCGAACGGGCAGAAGCTGTCGGAAATAAATTACAAGAGCGGTAAACATCATGGTCCTTTGGTAGCTTGGAACGATATCGGACAGATGAGGAGAAAAGGAACTCACGTAGACGGTCAGATGGATGGCCTTTGGAGAAATTGGTATAAAACCGGGCAGAAGGAAAATGAAGCAACCTACGCTGACGGCCTAATGAAAACTGTCATTGTTTGGACTCCCAAAGGCGAAAGATGCTCCGAGACCAATGTTGAACAGGGCAGTGGTGTCATGGTTAGATACAACGAGGATGGGTGGGCATGGCTGCGCATCTTTTACAGGGATGGCAAAATGACCCACTGGAGACACTTCCCTCCCCCTCTCGAAGTTGCCTCAACCCGCGCGTGATCCTGGTAAATCCCATCGATTGGCCCCAAGTCTCTCGCGTTCAAAGGGGGCTCAAAAAGAGCTAAGCCAAACTCCAAACCGTAACGCTAACAACCCTTTGGTTAGTTGGGCGGGTGAGAAAGGGAAGGCTTCAAAAAAGGAGGAAGAGAAAGGTCCCCGAACAGAGTTTCATGGGCTGCTGGTTTCCGTCGCTTCCAGTGCGAGAACTATTCCACCACTAGCCCACTCCCTTATTGAGCTCTTCTAGCAATTTCCGCCAAGCTTTCATCGAAGCCGTGAGATTAACTCGAGGATCACCTTTGATAGCATAACACTGAAGGCCCACCGGACCTTTGAAATTCATCTTCCTAAGAGCCTTTAAAAGGCGAATCTGTGGAAAGTTGCCTTGGTCGAGAGTCTGAATTAAATGCCCCCAGCTCTTTCCATCTATATCGGCTCCGCAAATGCTCACCGCAAACAAGCGATGAGCTGCTACGCTCAAAACCTTCTCGAGGTCCTTCGCTTTCTCATTTTTTAAAAAGTGACATAAATTGAACATCACACCCAGATTTGGATGATCAACCTTTCCGATTAAACTCATAGCCTCCGGCATCGTCGCAACCGCGTTTCCAGCGTGAGGATACAACGCCACTTTAATCTTCAATCCCTCTGCCATCATCGCAGTTCTTCGAATCGACTCAACCACCTCCGGAGTAATCTTCTTTACAGTTAGCTCAATCATCCCACCCCGATTGGCCAACCCCTTGACTGCCTCCTCCTTGATCGGGTCTTTGGTAGCAGATAGATAAACGCTAAGAACCCGAACCCCCGATTTTTCATAAGCCGCAACCCGTTCCTCAAGTTTCTTCCCCGTTCCATTGGCATAGACCTGACTGATTCCCGCATAACCAGTTTCTTTAAAGAACTCGGCCTCCTCTTCAAAAGGAACCCTCGGTGTTCCATTGAAGAAGGCATAAAGTTCCGGTGAAAATTTCTCCTCGCCGACCAAGAAACTGCAAATCGAAAAAAAGAACGTAATAATAAGAGCGGCACCTTTCATCCAAATCAGAACGAGCCAAGATCATCTCTTCTATCAAGAGTGCTCTGGCCCTCTCATCGAATAAACCTGCGGCCTGCCTTTCGAAAAGAAATTAAACCTTATCTCCAGCGCAACACCTCGGCCGGGTCACACAAGACGATTTTGGAAAAATCAGGCTGCTTACTTTTAAATTTCTCTAGGACCGACGCCTCAAAATTTTCGCACATCGGATGCCTTCCTTCCAAAAATTCGGCAAAACCAGCGACACCTCCGCAGCCTTCCGGCGGACCGTGCCCTTCGCCACCGTGAAGATGAGCGATCGTTCTTTCCGAAGTGCCTTTTATTCCAGCCTGCACGAAATCTTCTATGATTACCCTGTGGCGCCAGTTGTCTTCGAAATCGTAAAGATAGATAAACTCCAAAATAGTCTCACGGAAGAGATCAAGAACTCCATTTTCGATTTCACAGTAGTCATCTTCCAAGGGTTCGTTTTCACGACCAAGACTGAAGGTCAGTTCTCGACGACCATTCTCCCAGATCTCAAAACGATGGAGATGCGAATTCTGCCATCCAAAAGAATCCTGAATGGCGCAATGAAGATGAAAATAGGCGCAGTCGGCAGGCAGACTGATGCGGCGCCAAACCAAAGGTTGAGTTCGGAGTAACTCGACCCTAAAAATTAAGCGAGCTGGACTTTTTAGTTTAAGATTTTCGAACTCTGCCTCTTCCTCCTTGAGCATCGTGTCCAGGATTCCTCCCTCGGTGATCTTCCCGGCGAAATCTCGAATCAACTCTCCCCCCCCCGGAGTGGATAAAACCTGCTCGACAAAGGCGTTGACCTCTTCCTCCGGCGCGTTTTCGTCGGGCATGCTGTCGAGAAGATCATCAAGCGACTTTTTCATACGCTTAGTCTAACGCACAACGTCATTTTTTTACAGAGTTTTGGAGTCCAGCACTTTATGAGACTGGAATGCGAGGTCATCTACGCGAAGTCGTCCGATTAGGTTGGGGAGGAGCAAAATCAAATCTTCTACCTGGCGCAGTGCTCTGGGTTATTGGGTTGGCTCTTGTGATTTCCTACTATCAAATCGTCTCGGTCGCAGAGGTTCTCGATCAACTTGGAGAGCTCAAACTGAAATATTCACCCTGGTTCGCTATTCTTTCGACAGCGCTTTTCGGCAGCCTTATTCCATGGTTGGTGCAAACTTTTTTTTTGAAAAGTGGCGAGAAACAACCTTTTCGTCATGTGCCATGGCTCCTTCTTTTTTGGGGATTCCACGGATGGCAGGTGGACTGGCTTTATCGGATTCAGGCGGGGCTCTTTGGCAACGAGATTAATTTCCAGACGATTCTAAAAAAGACACTAGTCGATGAATTTGTCTGGGTACCTTTCTTTGCGGTCTGGCAGTTGGTCTTAGGGTATCTAATCATCGAGAAAGATGGATCAGTGAGCGAATTTAAGGAAGCACTAAGGAAAAAACCCTTTTTGGACCGGGTTATTCCACTCATGATTGCAAACTGGGTGGTTTGGATTCCGGCAGTATCGCTCATCTACCTTTTCCCTCTCCCACTTCAGCTCCCTTTAATGAATATCATCCTAGCCTTATGGTGTCTCATCCTCACTTTCTTTGCGAAAAACGCCTAAACTCAAATAATGCAATACTTCTAATATTTCGAATGAATCCTTACTTCTCAAGGTCGTAGATTGCCGTCACTTTTTCGCTAGCAGCGAGGAACGAGTTAAAGCTTATCCCAATCGGGCCTTTCTTATAATCAATGTCGATTACTTCTTCCAAGGACCCGAAGCGAGCCGAATAATTAATACCTAGGCTTAAAATCCCGCTCTTTAAAAACACGAGAGTTGCGGACGTATTTTTCAGCCCAAAGTTTGATATCCTTCTGATCTTTAAGATCAAGCGTCCTCACCACCTTAGCCGGACTCCCTAGCACAAGTGATCCTTCGGGAATAATAGTTCCTCCAGTGACCAGAGAATTCGCACCGATAATCGAACGTGACCCGACCACCGCTCCATCGAGAACACAAGCTCCCATTCCCACGAGCACCTCGTCCTTCACTTCGCAAGCATGCAAAATCGCTGAATGACCTACAGTGACCAGTTCCCCAACATAACAACCAAAATCGTCGGCAAGATGAATTACGGCATTATCCTGCACATTACTGCGCGGCCCAATCACGATTTCGTTAATATCCCCCCTCAGAGTGGTATTATACCAAATGCTCGATTCCTCACCTAGCGAAACCCTGCCAACGAGGTCAGCGCTCGCTGCAACGAAGGCGGATTTAGGGATTTGGGGCCAAAATTCGTAAAAAGGTTCGATCGCCATGGCAAGAACATAGAAAAAGGTGCAAGTTTTCGCAAGAGAAGCGACAAAACCGCTGGCAATCTCGTAAAACTGTTGAATGGTTGGAGATCGGCACATTTTCCGGTAATCCTCTAACAGAATGCAAAATTTCCTCATTGTCTTGGCCTGTGTCATTATTGGCATTGCTTTGCGCTCATGTAGAACTCTGATTCTAAGAAAGCTCGGCGCCTTGACCTTTCTGATCGCCTCTTTTCTAACGTTCTGGCTGGCTTTTGGAAGCATTACCGCTGGTCTTCTCGGAGCAGCTCTTTGGTTCCTCCTACCATGGTTTGACTTGCTAACAAGGATTCGGTTCATGCGACTCCCAATTGAAAATCGCCTGAAGCTGCGCACCCCCCCTTCAGAAGATCACTTTCCAAATGCTTCACGCTTAATCAATGAGATTGAAAAGGCAGAGTTCGATCACGTCACTGATAGCGGATGGGATTGGGGTGGTATGCAGCAGTATTTTCGATTCTTCTGGAATCCAGAAGCCAAAGCTATCGCAGCAGTTTGCCTCTGCGAGCACGACCAAGTCGCGTTTGCCTTCGTCACTATATCAGCTCGTGCTCCTGACGGTCGTACTGTCCACACGACCAATTATCCATTCTCGCCTACCCTCAAGCACACCCCAGAAGTCCACTGGGATCACCTTCCCTGTGAGCGCAATTGTTTTGAGTCAATCTATACGGATCACCAGAGGCACCTTAGTAAGCTAAAAATTCCCTCTCAGGAGCTGCTCATGCCCGATCCAGAAGAGGTTTTGCATCAGGTTGAGGGCGAGATGAAACGCCAGATTGATCACAATCTCGAATGCGGACTGATTAAGATGACCGGAGACGGGCATTTCCAGTATTCGACGAAGGGACTTTTTTTCCTTTGGATTCAATCCGTGAAGGACATGATTCGACTCTGTTGAGTCATGTCGATTAGCGAACTACTAGCCACCACCAGCGAGACCCCGCTTGAGGATTCTTTTTCGGCTCAAGTGCAAAAGTGTACTGAAAAGGAAACAAAGGGCGGCAAACCCTATTTAGAGTGGGATCTTGCCGACGCCACTGGCGTCATCACCTTGAAAATCTGGAATAATCATCCTCAATTCCACTCGGCGGCTGAAACGGTTCCTGAGACCCTTATCCAATTGTCGGGCCAATGGACTCAGAATAAGTATGGGGTCGATGGAAAAGGATGGAAGTTCAGAGTTCTTACTGACGAAGAACAAAAAGAGTTCCTCGCCGGAGATACTGCGACCCGCGAGAAGCAAAATTCCGATTGGGCCGAAGTTGTGGCCTTCTTGTCCCAAATAGAAGATCCACGTCTAAAGGCCCTTTGCGATGAATTCGTAAGGCAATTTGAAGATCGCTTCCGGCGAACCGCCGCCGCTCGTAAAAACCACCACGCTAGGCGTGGAGGCTTAGTCGAACACGTAGCCCAGATGATGCGCAGCGCCACCGCCATTTGTGGAGTTTACCCTGATCTCAATAGCGACCTCATGATCTCCGGGGTATTATTCCATGATTGCGGCAAACTCTGGGAAAACACCTACCCTGAAACCGGCTTTAGTCAGCTCCATCTCATACACGGTGAAATGCTAGGCCACATTCCACTTGGGCTTGAGCTAGTCAATAAGCTCTGGCGAGATCTCCCTCTCGAGAACTGGCGCGAAATCGAGCCCGCAAACGAAAACGTCAGGCTGCACTTACTCCACTTGATCGCGGCCCATCACGGCCAGTATGATTTTGGTTCTCCCACCCTTCCGCGAACTCCGGAAGCTTACGCCCTTCACTACGTCGATAACCTTGATGCAAAACTCGAGATGGTGAAAGATGCCTACGCTAGCGCAACCGAAACAGCTCCCGGGATTTTTGAACGTAAATTCCCGCTCTCCGCGCCACTCGTCGCCCCGCTTCCATCAGTATCAAATGCCGAAGCAGACAAGGCTGAGTGGAATCTAAGTTCTTCTTCTAACGAGCTATTCTGAACCAAACTTCCTGATCGGAATGCGAGGCCTCCATTTGTCTGTCGAAACGACGAACTCGGATTACTAACAAAGTCACCGATTAAAAAATCAAAAGCCCTAGCTCACCAAAGTGAACTAATTCTCACTGGGTTGTAATAAGTCCTCGTTTGATATCCAGGCAAAAACCATTGCCCAAAAAGAAGTGTCAGAACCACGATTGTCATTCCCCTCAAACAATCATAGAGTGCAACGCAATGACAATCTGGCTGACTGGATGCACCTCAGGACTTGGTAGGGCTCTTGTGCCTGAGTTCCTTCAAGCGGGCCATACTCTAGTCGGTTGCGGACGAAACGAAATTGCACTCGAACATCTCAAAAAAAAGTTTCCGGAAGGCCACTTCATTCCCTGTGATGTTGCAAACGACCTTCTAGTTTCCAATTTTTGCGATAAAGCCCTCAGAGCTGCCGGAGCTCCTGATCTAGTCATTAATAACGCAGCCATTATCAATTCCCCCGCCCCTCTTTGGGAGATCTCTCCTCAAGATTTCGATCAACTCACGGCCGTGAACATTAACGGCACCGTCAACGTCATTCGCCATGCCATACCGATCATGCTAGCCGAAGGAACAGGCATTATCGTCAATCTTTCATCGGGATGGGGTAGGTCTACGTCCCCGGAAGTTGCCCCTTATTGCGCGAGCAAGTGGGCAATCGAGGGGCTCACCCAATCACTCTCACAAGAATTGCCTCAAGGTATGGCTGCAGTCGCACTAAACCCTGGCATCATCGCAACTGACATGTTGCGAAAATGTATGGGTAAAGAAGCTGAAAGCTTCCCCACACCCGAAACATGGGCCGTGACAGCAGCTCCTTTTCTCACCTCGCTCAGGTCGAAGGACAACGGTCAGGCTTTAACCGCGCCATGATTCTCGAAACACCAACCCGCAAGATCTCATTTCCTCGCCGCCCCCTCCTGATGGGGATCGTCAACATCAACGACGACTCGTTTTCGGGGGATGGCTCCCTCGACCCGAAAAAAGCTCTCGAACAAGCAAGACAACAGATCAAGGAGGGTGCTGACATTATTGATATTGGAGCCGAATCCGCCCGCACCAATCGCGAAGCCATTTCCGTCGAGGAAGAGGTTCGGCGCCTAAGGTCTTTTCTTGATAATTGGGTGCGAGTTCGTGACGAAACAAAGGCCATAGACTGCGAACAGATCTCACCTTCTCTTCTTTCGGTAAATACCTGGAGACCCGAAGTGGTCGAACAGATTCTTGGACCTGAAATCGATCTACTCAACGATATGTCAGCTCTCCCAGATGACCGAAATGCGAGACTTTGCGCACAGCATCGTGTCCCCCTCCTTATTATGCATTCTGTGGGCCAGCCCAAAATATCCCACACTCACAAACGTTGGCATGATCTGATGGGTTCGATGGTCCAGTTTTTCGAGGAAAAAATCGCAACAGCTAAGTCAGCCGGTCTGAAATCAACCCAAATCGTAATCGACCCGGGACTGGATTTTGCAAAGCAAAAAGACGATAACCTCCTCGTTCTTCGCGAGCTCAAAAAGATCAAAAGTTTCGGATGTCCAGTCCTTCTTCCTATTTCACGAAAGACGATCATCGGCGATGTCCTTGATCTTCCCGATCCGTGTGAAAGGGACCCGGGCACAGTCGCCCTCCTCACCCAAGGCATTTTAAAAGGGGCTCATATTTTTCGAGTTCATAACGTCAGAGCATGTTGGGAAACATTAAAAGTTATCTCGCCATTTCAGGGCAGATTACGCGTCATTCTTAATCTTGCCATCTCGGCCGACGGAAAGATTTCCACGACCGGAAACTCTCCGGCCCACTTCACTTCAAAAGCAGACCTTGAACGACTACTTGAAATCAGAAAGCAGGCAGATGCCATTCTTATTGGACGCGCCACTTTGGAAGCTGATCAAATGACTATGACAGTCGAAGGAAGAGCCCCATGGCGCTGTGTTATTTCCAAAGAGGGTAAGTTTGATCAAAGCCATCCCTTCTTTTACACAGACGGAGGACCTCGCCACCTCATTGTTTCAAGCACTGCTGAAACACCCGAACTTCCAGCTACAATTCACCGGACCGATCTCAGCGGTTTTTTAAGGAAGCTGAAAAATAACCCTGATATTAACACCCTTCTTTGTGAAGGAGGAGGTAGCCTTGCGAGGAAACTCTTCGAACTTAGTATAATTGACGAAATAAATCTGACTTGGGCTCCCCACACTCTTTTCGGTGGGAAAGATGCTCCTACCATTACAGGTCTCTGTGGTGATTTTCTCCCCTCATCACGACACTACGAACTGGCCAGAATGACGACCCACCAGAATGACGAGGTGTTTTTGACATATTATAAATCGCAGCTTGAATCCTAATCACAGTAGGGGACATTGATTGTAACTTCTGTTGAAACGCCGTAATGTCTCGACGCCGACGCCGCATCATTCTCACGATGTTCCTTTTAGTATTCGCTTACATTGGAGCACAGCTTTGGGATATCCATCGTGTTGGCCATCTTAGCCGTGATCGTAACACGGATTGCATTATTGTTCTGGGGGCTGCTGCCTGGCATGACAAACCTTCACCCGTCCTGACGGAGCGGCTCAACCATGCCATTAAACTTTATAAAAACGGAAAATCTAAATTCATCATCCTCACTGGAGGATATGGCAAAGGAGCCAAACATGCCGAATCCGAGGTTGGATCAGATTATTGTATTAAGATGGGAATTCCCGAAACAGCTCTGCGTGTTGAAAAAGAATCTAACAATACCATTGATAATCTGCGCGAAGCTAAAAAAGTCATGAAGTCCGAGCAGTGGAAATCTGCCCTTCTTGTCAGTGACCCCTGGCATCTCAAGAGAGCGCGCCGCATGGCAAATGACTTAGATCTTGCAGTTTATGTTTCCGCCACCACTTCTTCTAAATTCAAGTCACTTAAAGCAAAATCTAAATTTCTCCTTGGGGAATTCCTGCTTTACCACAGCTATCTTTTTACCGGTAAATAATTTCTAGGAGAGTTTCCGATGAAGCCAACCAAAGGGTAAAACCCCTGCAACAGCGGCCGAACTCAAAACCCTGCGCCCAACCTCATGTGTTAGACATCGATGGAGTTGGAGCGCAAGTCTAACTCTCTTCTGAAATTTTTTGTCGAGTGAAGCTCTAACTTCTTCAATCACTTTCCCCCAGGTCTCGACACCCTCGCAATAATTCAAGAGGTGTGGCAAAGCGCATTCCGCTGATTCAAATGCCATTGACATCCCATTACCAGTGAATGGGGGGATCATTCTTTCGGAATCTCCCAGAGAGCAAAAATGGTCTAGCACCCGCTGCCCACCTAATTGAAAACCACTTATTCCGGTGAGAGAAACGGGATCCATCCGGGCTCCCTCAAGCCTATTAGAAAGGGTATCAAGACCACAGTTTCTCAAGATATCCACGATTGGATTCACACCCTTGGCCCTTGGCCCCTTTTTAAAAAGCCCGCAGACATTAACCTTACTTCCATCCGGTGTGATCGGGGTGAGACCCACATAAGCACCCACTCCGATATGCATTTCTAGGAACCCGTTAAGATCAACCCCTTCAAAATGAGCCTTAAGCCCAAGAAGTTGGCTTTTCTTCTCGAGGCGACGACCAGCGGCCCACACCAAACCTTCTCTGAATTCTGGCTGAACACGATCTTTAGTAATTAACCTCCCTCCAATATCTTCGAAACGAATTCGCAACCGCTCATCCATCTCCCAACGAGACATACCCAAAGCCGGGCGAGTGAGCTGAGCTTCTAAGATCTGTTTTGAGCCCATCCACCATCGGGTAGAGTGGTGCCGAAGCGCGTCGTGAAAAATATCGGCAATACCCAGATTTTTAAGAGTATCTTCGGTCACCCCGTTAATAAACTCACCACAAACCCGGTGACGGGGATAGCTACTCGCCTCACGGACCGTAACCGGAACACCTCGCTCTCTCAGCGCAATACCCAAAGAGAGACCTGCAAGGCCACCTCCCGCAATTTCGATCACCTTCATCTTCGCCATGCTAGCACACGAAGCCCCCCTCGCAATGAGACCTCTTCTTTCCATTCCCACTCATCTCCCAAGTCCAAGAGTTTGCGCAATTCCCCATTTCGGAATCCCGCCCGAATACTTACCATCATATCATGCTTAGTGATATGGTTGATGAATGGCCAAATTAGGTATCCTTCGGCAAGCGAGATCCGACTGCGCCATGGTTCAACCGCGATCAAAAAACGACGCTCTTTAATCAATTTTCCAAGTTGGGCTAATTGATTATCTCTAAAATGATGTAAAATAAGATTTGCGACTACGGTTTCACCTTCCACCTCGGGGAGACTTTGAAAGAGATCACCGGCTAGCCATGGAATTTCAAGGCCATCGGGCCGATCTTCAAAATCCAACCCAATCACTTGGCCTCGCTCCGCAAGTTTTCGGGCTAATTTTCCCTCTCCGGCACCAAGTTCGATCATCCCACCATAATGATTCTGCTTTAGAATCCATCGTTCATTTCCCATGAGAAAATTGATAAGCCGAAGGTCACGACGACTTCTCAATGCCCCCGGATCGTCTCCTGAGAGGGAATCGAGGATTTCAGGGACAATCTGTCGTTTCACCACTCTGTGATAAGCTCCCATTCGCGATGGTCAAGCAGACGACAAGTCTTTAAGATATTACCCATGTCAAGTGCAGCTCAAAAAGCTTCTGTCCTTATTAAGGCTCTGCCTTATCTCCAGCGCTTCCGGGGAGAGACTTTCCTCATCAAAATGGGGGGCTCTGCTATGGATAACCCAGATTTGGTTCGCGAGGTGATGCGTGATATTGTTTTCCTCGAGGTTGCAGGGATTAAGCCGGTGATTGTTCACGGCGGTGGAAAGGCAATTTCTACCGCGATGGAAAAATCCGGCTTGGAAGCAAAGTTTGTCGGCGGTTTACGTATCACAACACCAGAAGCCATTGAAATTGTAGACCAAACGCTCCACGGTGAAATCAATCAAGGACTGGTTGAAACCATTAACGAGTTTGGAGGGCGTGCCACCTCGATACACGGCACCTCGGTTTTCCAAGCCACCCAACTCACCGGAAAGGATGAATCCGGTCAGGAAATAGATATCGGTCAGGTCGGACAGGTAGATCACTGCCTGACCGAAGAGGTGCTCTATGCTCTTTCCTCCAGGCTTGTCCCAGTCATCTCACCACTTGGGCGACACAAGGAAAGTGGCAAAACGCACAATATTAATGCAGATCTTGCCGCCGCGGCCCTAGCCTGCGCACTAAAGCCTGCCAAACTAGTTTACCTCTCTGATGTCCCCGGCCTTTTGAGCGACCCAGAAGATCAATCATCACTCATCGAATCGGTTACTGGAGACGAGGCAAAGGATCTTATTGCAGCCGGAACGATCTCCGGTGGAATGATTCCAAAAATCACTTCGGCATTGGAAGCTTTGGAAAGCGGCGTCGAAAAGGTCCACTTTATCGATGGAAGAATGCCTCACACTCTTCTGCTAGAGATTTTCACTAAATCCGGAATAGGAACCGAAATCCGTTAAGATTTACTATCGTTGAACCGCGGTTTCACAGCGAAAGCAAGCTGTTGTAAAAAATAGGGGAGGTTTTGAGCAAACCTCCCCCGTCTTCTTGGGTAATGCAGTTGCAGATTTACCAAGAAAAGGTCAACCCTCCATAGACCGCCCTTCCCGGCCCCTCAATTCCAGTCCCTTCTCCAAAAGTATCCGGAAACAACTGATAGTCCTGATCAAACAAGTTCTCAATTCGGATATGAAGTGAGAGCGAATCATCCACTTGATAACGGCCATATATCCTACTCAGTGTGCGAGAATCAGTTTGCTGACTCCCCGGAGCTAAATAGGCCGCCTGGTCGGTATAAGAAATCCCTCCTCCAACGATCCAACTATCCTTGCGGTAGTTCAAATCGAAAGAAATTAGCTGATCGGGAAGATCAATCACCTCTTCATCAAATTGAGAGGTAAATGCCATGCGATAACTCAAACTATCGACAAATAATTTACCGCTTGCTGAAATCTCAAGCCCACTCACTGAAGACATCCCATCCTGGTTAACCCGCTGGGATGTTCCAGCAGCCGGAAAGCTCGTAACGATCGCATCTTCCAATTCCTGTTGGTAATAGGTCACGGAGATTTCATGATCACCAAGTTGGTGTGAAACGCCCGACTCCCAACCGAGGATCTGCTCAGATTGGAGATCTGGATTCGCCAACTGATTAGAAAAAAAAGAAGGGAAAAACTCAGAATCTAATCGACTTGGATTACGATAGGCTTCGCTTGCTCGAGCGTGAAGTCGCGTCCCCGCATTAGTGAGGGTATATGCTGCCCCAAGGTTCCACGCGAAATCACCACCAAATTCATTATTATCATCATATCTTCCTCCTGCCTCCAGAAGAAGTGCCTCAATCGGCCGATAATACAAATTGGCATAAGCGCCAACGATGTCTTCATCGACACTCCGATCACTAGAATTCTCGAAGCTGCTTATTGAACTCTCAAGTCCGCCAACTACGGTCATCCCTTCACTAAGCACAAACTCGTTACTCCAATTAATGGTCCATCTTTCTTGGTCTGTTCCATAAAGGCTTGTCCCAAAATCCCCTCGATAGTTCTCGTAATAAACACCCGTGGTCAGGAGTGATTTCCAACCAGAATTAGGCTGGTAGGAAAGATTTGCTGAAAGTAAAGCAGTCTCAGTTTCAATCTCCGAATTCGAAACACCAAAAACGTTAGACGCACGAGTTTTGAGTAAGTTGTCAGTCCCTCGGTAACTCACCTTTAGGCGAAGGTCACGATCCAACTGCCATTCCAGAGCCAAGTTAATAAAAGCCTGATCATAATCATGAAGCGAAAGAGCTTCATAGGTATCATTCCCAGAAAGTTGAGAACCCACCTCGATCCCATAGGAGAAATCCTCAAGCTGCCCGCGTGAACTCAATCCAGTCCGAAATGTTTCGAAACTGCCACCCTCAGCAAAAAACTGGTGTTCAGGATCTCCCGAGCCTACCGAAGTTTCATAGCCGATCACTCCACCACCAGCACGCGTTCCGTAAAGAACACTTTGCGGCCCACGTAGGACTTCAATATTTGTAATCTGCCCTAGCTGTCCATTTCCGAGAAAATTCCCTAAAGGATTAGTATTATCGGAAACCCGAATACCATCCACCATGATCTGTTGGTATCGGCTCGGAAGACCACGAATAATCACTGACCCGGTATTTCCCATCAGTCCGGCAGTCGAAAGCAGCTGCGTTCCCGGAATTAAATCAAGCGATTCTAGCAATCGATGTCGTTGCATCCTTGCCAATTCATCGCCAGTGATAATGCCCACTGATGAGACGTTTTCATCACTGGATGACTCAATCCTTCGTGCAAGCACAGTTAATGGATCCAGTTCCTCGATTTTTTGGCCGGAAGAAATTCCCGCGCCAAAAGATCCCGTCAGTCCGATGAGGACGAGTTTTTTTATGTTCATTTACTATTCTAAGACGGGAACCTGAACTCCGCAGATTCCTTGTTGTCAAAAGACTTCAGGCTGGCGATCTGGCTCGCTCAATTCCCTAAGGAATTAAACTTACAGTGGCGGGACCGCTCCGGAATACGTCAAATTCGACTTCACCGGATTCCCCATCAATTTCCTGCCCGCGCGACGGGCTTCCCAAAATCACCGGCAAAGTAAATCGCCGGCAGAAAAGAGATAAACTCATAGTTGAACTTCTGAAAGCTAAAATAAAAATAAAGCGGGCCACCTCTTATTATCTCATCACCTAGTTAAACATCCATTCAAACCTAAACGCCAATCGAGAAACTAAGACTTATCAGAGCACCCCTGCTCGAAGAATTTTTTGCGTTTTCTATGGATCACAGATCGACAAAGGCCCACAGCTGGTTTAACTTCTCGAACGTCGCTATTTCCTGAAATTGCGATTATCTCCAAAAAGACTTTCTGCCTCAATGAGCCTGCGCATTTGTATCATCCCCTGTTCCTTTTTCGTTATTTTTGGCATGGTGAGCTGTTCCAAATCTAGAACGACCTATAATCCGGAAATGGGGCCGTTTGATGAAGACGGAAACTACATCGAAGCGTGGGCGGATAACCCTCCAAAACCTGCCCTAGTATTGAGCGGCCGAGACCCAAAACCGGCACCTACCATTACAAGCAATCCTAAACCAATTTACAATCCAAATCCTGCTCCTACAACAAGACCAAAACCAAAACCTGTCGTTGTTAAACCTAAAAGAATCAGACATTTGGTCAAAAAAGGAGACACCTTATGGGGTTTAGCGCGAAAATATGGCACAACGGTCTCAAAGATCAAAAAAGCAAATGGACTCAGGAGTGACGTGATCCGGGCAGGGAAAACCTATCTGATTCCAAAATAGAACCCGATTCCTGAAAATTAGAGGTAGTGGAACCAAGTATAGTAAGGAAAAGATGAAAGTCCTTTCCCCCTCAGCCTACTTTTTTTTACTCGCAAATATTACGTGCGCGCAAGAAGACCCTGAATTAACCGGGCCGGGTCTTGAAATTGGACTTATATCAGAAGCTACTGGAGTAGCACCTGGAACACCCCTGACACTTGGCTTGCACATTCATCATCTTCCCGGTTTCCATACCTATTGGAAAAGTCCCGGAATTGTTGGTATGGCTACTTCAATCGAATGGCAACTCCCCGAAGGATTCACCGCTTCCGAAATCCGTTGGCCCTATCCGGAGAAGACCTTTATGTCCAAATACCCCTGCCATGGATACGAGCGGGACGTGACGCTAATCGTAGAGATCACACCGCCGGACCAAATCACGACCAAAGAGGTAAACTTTAAAGCAAAATCCGCGTGGATGTGCTGCGCCAAAGGCTGCTTCCCGGGCTTTGAGACCTTTACGATAACGCTTCCAGTAACTAAGAAGCCAAAAGCTGTATTGTCCGCTAAGGCTCATCTATCAAAAGCATTCAGCGAACTCCCCTTACAAAATCATAATATCAAAGGCATCCTCAAAAGCAGACCGGACAAAAAAATGATTACGCTCAGTTTTCAAGGTGATTTTAAGGAACCGCTAGAAGAAGCCTATTTCTTTTCCAGTGACGGCCAAATCTCTTCCGATCAAGAACAAAGGTTCATAGCAGAAAAAGATGGATCAATCACTCTTGAAATCGCTCGGTCTGAATTCTCTCCTCAAGGCAAAACCACAATACCTGGAGTATTAAAAATTGGGGGCCGCCACCTTGAAATCGAAGCCAAGCCCAAACGCTAACCAAGTTGCTCCCTTTAAAAAAGGTGAATCTTTTAACCCTGAGCGCATGACAATTTCACAAATTGTCACTACTCAAATAAAGCTATCGGAACCTCATTTTTTCGTCACTTTGACTCATCTCTGCGCTTCAAGAAACTTCAACTTTCCGCCCTTAAAGTCACAGAGCGACCGTGAGCATGTAAACCTTCCATTTTGGCGAAATGTTCAACTACCTTCTGCGATTTACGCACCGCCTTCTGGTCCATCCGAACCACGCTCGCTCGCCGCTGGAATTGATCGGCCCGCAGGCCCGAAAACGAGCGTCCAGAGCCCTCGGTTGGCAAGGTATGACTCGGTCCAGCCAGGAAATCGCCAACGGCTACTGCTGAGTAATTCCCTACGTAAATTGCGCCGGCTGTGCGAACCTGATCTAGCCATTTATCTTCGTTCTTTGCTACCAGAACCAAGTGCTCTGGCGCCCAATCATTTACAATCGAAATCGATTCACTCATTGATTTCGTCAGCAAAAGAAAGCCAGCCTTCCTCAGGGCCTTGGTTGCGATCTCACGACGAGGAGTCTCACTAAGCTGAAACTCTAGCTCCCGCTGAATTTTTTTAAACAGCCTTTTGGAATGTGTGACCACTCCAACGACAGAATCAGGTCCGTGTTCCGCTTGAGCCAAAAGATCGGATGCTAAGAAGCACGCATTCCCGGTCGCATCAGACGCAATTAAGACCTCACTTGGCCCAGGAAGGAGGTCGATCGAAACTGCCCCTAACATCTGACGCTTTGCTTCCACTACAAAGCTATTGCCAGGCCCGAAGACCTTGTCAACCGGCGCTATCGATCTTGTTCCGAGCGAAAGCGCTGCAATTCCGTGAGCCCCTCCAGCTTTGTAAATCTCGGTCGCGCCTGCGGCTTCGAGCGCATACAACAGATCGAAGTTAACTCTTCCATCTCGTCCTGGTGGTGTCGCCGCCGCAATTTCAGGCACACCTGCCGCTTGCGCAAATCCTGCCGTCATCAGGGAAGTCGAAACCAAGGGTGCTTTGCCACCTGGCACATAAACCCCCACTCGGTCAAAAGGTACGAATCGCTCGCCCACTTCTACTCCTTGCGGATTCTTTGCTTTCCAGTTCTTACGAAGACTCTGAGCCGCAAAAGCATGAATATTTTTCAACGACGACTTGATGGCATCTTTCGTTTCCCGGCTCACAGAATTGCGTGCCACTTCCAATTCGGCATCGGTCACCTTTAACGACTTTGCAGTGAGGCTCGCCCCATCAAATTTCTTCGCGAAAGCGATCAAAGCACGATCTCCTCTCTGAGCCACTTCGGAAACAATTTCAGCCACCGCATCCGAAACGGTATCGCTAGGGATCGCTCGGCGATACAACTTTTTGACAAAAGCGGGGTAGGCTTTGTCCTCGTAAGTAAGAATCTTCATGGCGGTTACTAAGCTTGGATAATCAAAAGGACAAGCTGTTGGATCAACCGTTTAGCTTCTCGAGACTCTTAGCCAGAAATTTCCCGTCTTTACGGAAAAGCTTTCCATCGAAGTAAATCTCTCCTCCTCCGTAGTCCTTACGCTGAATATTGACCATATCCCAATGCACTGTAGAGCGATTTCCATTGTCAGCCTCCTCGTATGCCTGGCCTGGAGTAAAATGAAAGCTTCCGGCAATTTTTTCATCAAAGAGAATATCCCGCATCGGCTCGCGAACAATGGGATGAAAACCGATCGCAAATTCACCAATATAGCGTGCCCCCAGATCACTATCGAGAATCTTATTCAATTCACGGGTCATACCACCATCAGCCTCAGCCTTGATGATCTTACCTTTTTCAAAAGTAAGCCTAATACCGTCGAAACTGATTCCTCGGTAAATGGTAGGCGCATTGTAATAAATCACCCCTTCCACCGAATCCTTAATTGGAGCCGTAAAAACCTCACCATCTGGAATATTGTTCTGCCCTCCACAAGCAATCGCCGACATATCCTTGATTGAAAAGCGAAGGTCAGTTCCATTCCCTAAGATATGGACCTCATTAGCTTTCTCCATGAATCGCTTTAAGGCATTCATCGAGGGGAGGTAGCTCTTATAGTCAAGTAAGCAGGCATCAAAGTAAAAATTCTCAAACGCTTCTGTACTCATTCCCGCCTGCTGCGCCATTGCGGGATGCGGCCAACGCAGGACACACCATTTCGTTTTTTTCACTCGGTGATCCAAAACCTTCCGAAGATATTTCATCGCCGTGCCCATCTTCTTGGCGGGCACATCGCTAGTTTCGGTAATATTATGAGATCCGCGAATCGCAATATAAGCATCCATATCCTTCATCTCACTGAGGAGATGCTTAGACGTCGCTTGATATTGATCATCGGTTGCACCCATAAGCATTTCTCGACTCAGACGATTTGATCCAAGTCGCAAAAACGGCACCCCTCTCCTCAAGCGAACTTCGCGAACTAAGGCGACCGCCATATCTTCTGGCGTATCAACGAGGTCGAGGAGGATCTTCTCACCCTTTTTCAGAGCGGTGGAATAGCGAACGAGTTGCTGTGCAAGCTGAATATACCTTGGATCCATACTTGAAACAAACCGTGCAAAGAAGAGTTGGACAACCAGAAAAGACTCTGTGACTCAAAATGTTTATCTCAAGCGGTCAACGACTTTTCTGACGCCACTCTGCAAAAGATTGCCCACTCGGATTTTCTGGATCGGGAAGGTGAGAATTTGCGTCAAGCTTTCGACCGAGCTCAGAATCGTCGAAGGCTGCCCCACCAGCACGCCGATTCGTGCCAGACTCACAGGAAACCAGACTAGAGCACACAAGCGTTGGAATTGCAAAAATAACGATGATCTTCATAAGGGAACTATGTCTATTTAGGCATCCTCTGCAAGAGTCAGGAAAAAATCTAACAAAAGAATCCAAGAAAAACCTATTTAGCCCCTTCGAGCATCCGCACTGCTGCCTTGGAAAGGGCTTTCTCCAGTTCCTCCGGCATCCCGTAATCGGGAAGCTCCTTAATGAAAATTGCCCAATCACGCTTCATGCCAGATCCAAGATAGGCATTCAGACGGGTCGCCACCGTCGAATCAGCCAGTTCTTTTTCCGTCTTGTAGGACTTTGTAAGAATATCACGAATTTCCCCAAACCGAGTGAGATAATATTTTTGGTGGTAACCTTCGGCGTAAGTGAACTTTCCAACTGAAGCAATCGTTGTTTGTATGTCATCGACTTCAAGCCCCTGCTTTAACGCAGCACCAGCCCGAGAATTCTCAGCTGCGATTTTTTGCCCCTCGTCGTGATAAAAGACAGCATTCATATACTGTCGAGATGTATTAATCTGGTCGCATCGATGAGCCGACCAAAAGATCTCCAGAAGATCTTCGTATTTTAAAATCTCAGGATCGTAATCAATGGAAATCACCTCGGTATGCTTTCCCAAGTTATAATAGGTAGGATCCGACTTTTTACCGCCCGCATAACCAACACGTGTGCGGAGAACACCTTTGAGACTTCCGAACTCGGAGTCAGGCCCCCAAAATCAGCCTAAACCAAAGGTCGCAGTCTCAAACTTCACCTTCGAAGTCTTCGCATCAAGGGGAAGACTTGTAGCCGAAACCTTGCCATCTGCTTTAGGGAGCGATTCTGCAAGTCCTGACATCACTGCCAAAATTGCGACCGCTCCAAGAATGATCAATCTAATTTTCATATCGCTTATAAAAATAATGACACAAAAGAATATTTATTCCAGCTCAACCGTCACTCTGGATTTTTCTTTGCATGAAAGCCGATTCCAACAAAGTCTTGTCTAGCGGAATGGCTGAACCACAAAATGTCTTCGAATTCGCCGAACGGGTGCTGATGTCCACTTCGCTGGGGGACAAACTTGCCCACGCTCCGGTCGCATTGACCCTTGATCCACCAAAACGAGGCAGTTTTATCGCTCCTTCTCTTCCCGGACGTCCCGATCACCTTAAACCAAAATCGAACGACGGAAAATCGCCGTTCCCCTCGGCTGATCAAATCCACAATGAAGAACAGCGTGGTATTTTACTCCATTTCTTCGCCAACCATGAACTCCTTGCCGTCGAGCTCATGGCACTCGCTTTGCTCAAGTTCCCAGATGCTCCCGATTCTTTCCGCAAAGGGATCCTGCGAACCTTGCAAGAAGAACAAAACCATACCCTTTGGTATCTCGAGCGGATGAAGGACTGTGGGCTCAACTTTGGAGATTACCATCTCAGCCCCATGATCTGGTCACATATTTCCTCCATGGAAAGTCCACTTGATTACGTCTCTCGCCTCTCTCTCACCTTCGAACAAGCCAACCTCGACTACGCGAAGCATTATTCCCAAGTCCTGGCCCGAGCCGGAGATCATAAGACCGCTGACCTTCTTTCCAGAATCTACAGGGACGAAATTGCCCACGTCGGCTACGGGCTCAAATGGTTACGTCGCTGGAAGCAAAAGGCCCAATCCGATTGGGACGCCTGGCATAAACAACTCCACTTCCCTCTCTCCCCCATCCGCGCCAAAGGCCTAGCACCTTTTAACGAAGAAGGTCGCCGCAAAGCTGGAATGGACGAGCACTTTATTGCCTCGATCAGACGTTACCAGGCCTCTCGTGGTCGCAGTCCAGATCTTTACTGGTTCAATCCAGATGTTGAACTTGCTGCCAACGACATCAACTGGAAGGCACCCCAACGTCTCGAAAAACTCGCAGCCGACCTCGAATTCGCCTTCGCACTCGCCGCACCCTCGTCTGACGATCTAATGCTTCTTCGCAATCAACCCAGCGATAGACACCGTGAAGCCCTCGCTCATCACAATCTCACATTTCCCGAAGTTTCGCCGATTTCTGAACTCAATCACATCCGAAAAAATAGAAAAATAAGAGCGGAGCAGCCTTGGGGAATTCCAAACCCAACCCTCCTGTCAAAAAACCTCGGCCTCGAACTCCGTGGCCTGCTCGACGATTCGAT
>TARA_B100001057_G_scaffold501252_1_pt1 | contig 22661 bp, 21 predicted proteins | sample TARA_B100001057 | Tara Oceans TARA_B100001057 (sample SAMEA2621839) | marine metagenome | biome: marine biome (ENVO:00000447); feature: surface water layer (ENVO:00002042); material: "saline water (ENVO:00002010), including plankton (ENVO:xxxxxxxx)" | depth 5 m
CTAATAGCTCAATTGGCTTGATTTATGCACTGAAAAAAATTTTTTCTCTTATTTATTGATAATATATAGTTATCTTCAATGTATCTATGAAGAAAAAAAATCGATTACCATCATTTTCAATAATTCTTCCATTTTTTAATGAGGAAGAAAATTTAAAAATTTTAATTCCAAAAATATTAAAAGTCTTAAAAAAAATTAAAAATTCTTATAGAATTATACTTATCGATGACCTCTCGACAGATAAAAGTTTGAAAATTTGTAAAAATTTAGCAAAAAAACAAAAAAAATTAAAAATATATAAACTAAATAAAAAAGGTGGACAGACCGGTGCCATCAAGCTGGGTTTATCTAAAAATAAATTACAATATGCGATTTTTATGGACTCTGATTTACAAGACGATCCTATTTATTTACCAAAATTTGTTACAAAAATTAATTCGAAGTTGGATTTAGTTGTTGGAAAAAGAATTTCAAGAAATCCACCTTTTATCATAGTTGTTGCTACTAAAGTTTTTGATCAGATGATGGAGCTATTCTTTAAAAAAAGAATTGAAACTTATAGATCTCCTTTTATTGCAGCTAAATCAATTTTTTTTAAAAAACTACCTTGGAATAGAAATGACCACAGGTATTTGGTTCCCATATCAATTTATAAAGGCGCATCAACATTTGGTAGCATAGAATATGTATTAAAAAAAAGAAAACATGGGAACTCTAATTATAATACAAGATTAAAAGTGATCCCGGGATTTTTTGAAGTGATTATTCTTCTTTTAAGATTTGCTTTTAAATTATATTAACAAACAAAAGATAAATTTATTTAAACATGAAAAAGATTGCAATAATTGGATCAGGTTTTTTTGGTATAGCATCTGCATTAATCTTATCTAAAAAAAATATTATTCATATTTATGAAAAAAAAAATACTATTCTTTGTGGCGCATCAAGAGCCAATCAAATGCGTTTTCATAAAGGATATCACTACCCAAGATCAATAAAGACTGTAAAAGAAATAAATCAGTCTAATAGAGATTTTGAAAAATATTTTAAATCAGCAATCTATAACACTAAAAATTATTATGGTATTTCAAAAAAAAATTCAAAGACTTCATTTACAAAATATTTAAATTTCTTAACTAAAAATAAACTTAAATATTTATTTGAGGGAAAAAAATACTTCAGCAATAATATTGAGGGCGTGATAAAATCCCAGGAAAAAATTTTAAATTACTTCCAAGCAAAAAAAATAATTCATAAGAAGATAAAAAAAATTAAAAATATTAAAGTTTTTTTAAATACAAAATTTAAGAAAAATTATATTAAAAATTATGATCAAGTAATAGTTTGTACGTATGATCAAAATAACAATATTTTGAATACATTGGGTGTAAAGCCTAAGAGAAAATTTAAATTTGAACTAATAGAAAAAATTTTAATAAAATTACCCAAAAAATTTAACAAAAAGAGTTATATGGTTCTAGATGGAAAATTTGTGTGTGTTGATCCTTATTTAAACACAGATTATCACCTTCTAAGTGATAATTTAAACTCAAAATTAGAAGTACAAAAATCTTATTACCCTGACTTTAAAGATAAAAGAGCTAAGTTTGTGAACCAACCACCTTTTTATTATTTAAAAAAAAGTAATTATAAAAAATTTGTAAAAAATGGAAAAAAATATTTACCCTTTTTAGCTAAATCAAAATATATAAAATCTTTTTTTGTAACAAGAGCTGTAGAATTAGGAAAAGAAAAAACCGATGAAAGATTGTCAAAAGTTGAGAGAGTAAATAATAATATTTATACTGTTTTTTCGGGCAAGTGGAACACTTGCATCGGGGTGGCGAAAAAGTTAGAAAAAATAATAACAAATTAGTTTAATTAGAAAACAATTTTACTCCAATTGTTTCTCTAAGTTCTTTAACAGAAAATCTCCATATAAATGCATCTATATAATAATGAAAAAATTGACCTGTTAATGGAATAAGTATTAAAATCTTTAAAAAATCTTCGTTAAAATGAATTCTATAACCAAGTACACCCATCACTAAAGCATAAATGATTATAAATATAATTTGTAATGATTTTTCAAAATTAATTTTTTCCTTATAAAAATAAATTTTGTAATTAATTAATAAATATTGAGACCAATGAGCTCCCACACCTATAACTATTGCATCATAAATATTATTTACAAAAATATATGGACAGTAAATAAGAACTCCTGTTAAGTTAACTAGCTTTTTTTTGTAATTTGTTTTTTCTAAAAGCGCTATTAGGCTTAAACAAATCACCAAAAAAATAAAATAAATTTTTTCTTCCAGTATTCCATAATATAAATTTGTTATTGGTTCAGTATTTGGCAAGAAAGATAAAATTTTAAAAAATTCATCTTTGTAAAATCTCGTAAATCCAATAAACAAAAATAAAAAACTTGAGGAATAAATTAATAACTCTGCTGCTGTGTTTTTCCCTTCTGAAAAAATTCTCGATATTCCTATGGATTGTCGAGTTACATGAATTCCCGAGGCTATTGCACCAATTAAAACTGCGTAATCGAAGTATTTAAGACCACCTAAAAAATATAATAATGATATTAAAATTGGTAGATATATTAAAATCAATTTATTTTTTTTTATATAGTCATGATTTTGTTTGCTGAAGAAAAATAAAAATGTTGACGCGAAGTGAGTTTCTCCAAACAATATTAAAAATAATAGGAAAGCTAATTCAGGGGAAATAAAAAAGCTTTTTAAACCTAAATACACAGGTAGTATCCAGATTGGAAAAAGAATTAAATTTAATTCTAATAGACTATTATTTAAAATTTTTTTCATACATTGATTTATACTTAATAATTCACTAAATTAACATTATATTAATGAAAATAGATCACAAAGAGAGTTTTAAAGATTTTGGTAAACAGTTTTTAATAGATAATCAGCTTGATGGTTATTGGGGCAGTAAAGATTTATTAGCTACCCTCGTACATCCGTTTGACATAAATGAAATTAAGGACAAAAGTGTACTGGAAGTTGGTGTTGGAGCTGGAAGAATAATTAGAAATTTATTGACTTTTGAACCTAAAAAAATTGTTGGCATAGAGCCCTCAGAGGCAATCAATGTAGCTAAAAATAATATAAATTCACCAGATGTTACAATTTTAAATGTTAAAGGAGAAGATATTACATTTGAAAATGAGTTTGATTACATATTTTCTATAGGTGTGATACATCATATTCCTAAATATAAAGAAGTTCTAAAAAAAATAAATCAATCACTAAAAGAAAACGGAAAATTTATTATTTGGGTTTATGGAAAAGAGGGAAATGAAATTTATTTATTTATTTTTAATAATTTTAGAAGGATAGCGATATTATTACCAGATTTTATTCTAAGACTAATTTCACAATTCTTAGCTTTAACAACTTATTTTTATGGTTTTTTGTGTAAATATATAAATCTACCTTTAAAAAAATATTTTATAAATTTCTTTAATAAATTTTCATTTAAACATAGAAGCTACGTAATTTTTGATCAATTGAATCCTTCTTTTGCAAAATATTTTAAAAAAGAGGAGTTAAAAAAAGTGTTGGATGAGTGCGGTTTTGAAATAGAGCAGTTGGATCATAAATTTGAATATTCTTATACTGCAATTTGTAAAAAAAAACAAAATCAATGAAAAAAAAAAAAATTCTTGTTTGCGGTAAAGGCAAGTGGGGAAAAAAGGTTATATTTGAATTAAAAAAAGTTTCTAATATAACCAGGATATTAGATAGCAAAACTAAATATAAAAATATTAATTTATCAAATATTGATTGGGTCTTTATCTTATCACCTAATAACACTCACTATAAATTAGTTAATTTTTTTTTAAACAAAAAAATGAATGTATTTTGTGAAAAACCATTATGTTTGACTTTAAAGCAAACTGTATTTCTCATTAACAAAGCTAGGAAAAATAAATGTAAATTATACATTAGTGATATTGAGAATTATAAGCAAAAAAAAATTAATAGAAGTAATTTTTTTAATATTACCAGAAAAAAATTAGTCACAGATAAAGATAAAGAAATTCTTAACAGGTTAACCTATCACGATATTTATCTTCTAAAGAATTTTTTAGAACCTTTAAATAAATTAAAAATAATTCAAAAGAAAAAGAAATTTTCACTAGAAATATTAATGAAGAAAAAAAATATGCAATTTTTTTTTAGTTACGATATTAATTCAAATATTAAAAAACACACAATAAATAACGTAAATTTTCGAAAATTTAGAGGAAATCCACTTAATAAAATGATAGTCAAAGTTTTAAACAATAAAGTAAATTTTTATAAAAATCAAAATACTGCTTTATTTTGTAATAAAATAATTAAAAAGTTAAAAAAATAATGTGTGCAATATTTGGTATTTGCGGTGAAAATAACAAAGATCTTTTAAAAAAAATTTCTAAATCGCAAATTTATAGAGGACCTGACTCTCAAAAATTTTTTTTTGATGAGAAAAATAAAGTTAACCTAGGCAGCAATAGATTGGCCGTTGTTGATATCGATGGCGGTTACCAACCTATGAGTTTGGAAGAGGATAATTATGTAATAGTTTTTAATGGCTGCATTTATAACTTTCAAAGAATAAAAGAGTTTTTAAAAAAAAATGACGTAAAATTTAGTACGGAGTCAGATACTGAGGTTTTGTTGAGATCTTACATTTTCTTTGGTGAGCAATGCTTTAACTATTTTGATGGTATGTGGGCTTGTGCCATTTATGATAAAAAAAAACAATCCCTCCTAATTGCAAGAGATTATTTAGGGCAAAAACCTGTTTATTATTTTTTTGATGGGCAAAAGTTTATTTTTTCAAGTGAAATTAATGGTATTTTAGAGGATTCAAGAATAAAAACTTCAAGAGATAAAATTGGCTTGGCTAAATATTTTTTTCACGGTTTTTTTCCCGATGCAAACACTCCATATAAACAAATTTCACAAGTCAAACCTGGAGAAATTTTAAAGATTAATTTACAAAATTTCGAAATAAAGAAAAAAATATACTGGGATGTTACCGAAGGGCCTGATTACAATATTTTCTTTAAACAAAATAAGTCAGAAAGTTTTTCAAATGTTTTGGAGGGAGTTTTAAAAGATTACTCAGTTGCAGATAAAGAAATCGCACTTACTTTAAGTGGAGGAATTGACTCTTTCTTAATATCTTATTTTTTTTTGAAATCCCACCGTAAAGGTAATGCGTTTTCACTTGGATTTGATGAAAAATCTTATGATGAAACAAATATAATTAAAAAAATTGATTTAGATTTAAATAAAAATATTTTTAAAAAAAATTATAATGACTATAAAATATCTTTAAATAAAATTTTGAATATTAAAGGAGAAATAATAGGTGATAGCTCGATCGTACCAACTTATTTATTATTCTCACATATTAAGAATTTCTCAAATGTAGCATTGACTGGAGACGGTGGAGATGAAAATTTTTATGGGTACTTAATATTTGACGGTTATAAGTTAGGAATTTTTTTGAAAAAATTAATACCTAAATTTGTATTCAGGTTTTTTTCATTAATTTTAAGTTTTTTTAAAACATCGCATGAATATATGAGCTTTACAAAAAGAATTAAGACTTTTCTACGAGGAATTGTTTTCGAAAATGATCTTGTGCTTGCAAATTGGATATCTCCTCTTTCTATTAAAGATATTGAAGAAAATCTTAATTTTAAAATAAATAAAACTGATTTTTTTTTCGATATAAAAGATATGTATAAAAAAAATTCTGATCAAATGAAATTTGCTCAAAAATATATGATAAAATATTATTTACCAACAATTTTAATTAAGATTGATCAGGCATCTATGTTTAATTCTGTTGAGGCTAGGGCGCCATTTTTAAGTAAAAGCGTTCTTAATTTTTCTTTAGAAGAAAGTACTAAAAATTTATATAAAACTTTTGATAAAAAAATATTTTTGAAAAAAATATTTAAAAAAGTTATCCCAAATTTTATTTTGAAAGCAAAAAAACATGGTTTTGCTTTTCAAAAAGAAAAAATATTAAATGACGAAAAGTTTATTTTTGAAGTGATAAGTGCAAAAGAGTTGAGTAATGAAAAGTTTTTTTTTAAAAAATATAAAAAATTTAGAAATAATGATGGAGAATATTCAAATTATTTATGGCACGAATTAATGTTAAATAATTTTTTTAAAAATCACAGTGTCAAAGATGATTATTAATTCAAATAAATTTAATATAAATATATGTTCTATATAATCAGCTCAACAATACCAGTTTTTTTATCAGCAATAATAACTTACTATATTTCAATTAATGAAGATAAAATTAAAGTTTCAAAAAATTTTAATTCCTATTTTGTATTAATTTGGTCTACTCTTTTTTTATCAAAATTTTTTTTATTAGGTCCTTATTCACCGATACATTACTATGACAATGCAGATATAGGGTTATCTAGAATTTTATTTGAAAAAAATAGTCACCTTGGTGGAGAATACATGCATGGCATATTAGGTGGTCAGGATTATTACTCAACTCAGTTATTCGGCGGACAAATAATTTCATTGGAAAAAATTCTTTTTTCTTATTTACCTTTATGGATAGCGCTTTTAATTCACAAATCTTTATTATTATTAGTTGGTTTTATCGGAGCTTATTTGCTTTTTTTCAAAGCCTACAAATTTGAAAGGATAGATGTCATTTTTTTAGCAAGTTTTATTACAGTATTTAATCCGTATACTGTTTATTCAACTATTCACCAAGGTTTAAGTTTTTCCTCAATTCCTTTAGCAATTTATATTTTTCTCTATACTACAGAGGATAAGAATTATTATTTTAAAGTACTTTGCTTATCTTTTCTTGTTTCAATCTCTACTGCACCTGTACATAGTTTTTTAGCAATTCTGGGAGGTATAGTTATGAGTACTTTTCTAAAAAAACCAGAAAATTTTATAAAATATTTTTTTTCAATTTTAATTCTTTTATTTGTAATGATTTTAAACTGGCACGAGTCAATGTTTGCTATGTACGAACTTGGACCCTCTAGTAATCGAGTTTATTCTGCTCAGAATTATTTCCCAATTTTAGGGTCAATCGGATGGCTTATTGAAAAAACAGAACTTTGTTTTATAAGTTGTAACATTCAGTATTCTCCAGCAGCAATATTATTTTTACTAAGTTTTTTTCTTTTGTTTTATTACAAAAAATTCAAATATTTATTTATTTTATTACTATTAAATTATTTACCAAATATTGGAATAATCTCTATAAATTTTTTAAAGATAGATATTTTGAAATCATTAAATTTATTTAATTACAGTTTTTATTTATCAATTCCTATTGCTTATTATATTTTGATTATAAAAAAAGAAATTCCAAATAATTTTATACTTAAAAAAGTGTCATTAATTTTCTTATTTTTTTCAATTAATTATTTAATTTATTATAATTTTTTTTATTTCAAAAAGATATTTTATGAAAATCAAAATAAAATAACTTCAATTGATAATCTAATAAATAAAGACTGGGAGCCTGAAAACAAGTTATATAGAGTTGCATCCACAGACCCTTGGAATTATTTTCATCCTAATTTTATGTGGGCATATGGATTGGAAACCATAGACGGGTATGTAAATATCGTAGATATCAGTTTTGCAAAATTTTGGCATAATGGTATTAAAAAAAATAAAATTACCGAAGACAAAGGCATTTTTTATGGAGGAGCATTTACAATAACTGATAGATTGAAGGATCGAGAATTTATTGATCTAAATAAACATATTGATTTAAATTTATTAAAACTTGTGAATACAGGTTATATTGCTAGTTACACACCTATTAAAAATTTTGATTTAAAATTAGTCTCAGGAGCAGTTGAAACTAATAAATTTGAAAAAGGAGAAAAAAGAGACATAAATTTTTACTTTAACGAACTTTCTTATCTATCAAAGTACATAAAAAAACCTAAAGACATTTTAATTTACGAAATATCAAGCTTTTCAGAACGATTCTTCTTTCCTAAAAAGATAAAAATAATTAACTCAAATTTAGATGATTTTGAAAAATATAGATTTATTTCAGAAAATTATGAAAAAAATATCACTTTTTCAAATAAAGAAAATATAAAAAAAGCTCTTGGAAAAATTTCTAACTCAAGAAAAATCACTAATGGGTATTCTTTAAATGCCTATGTCGAAAAAGAGGGCATCTTAATATTGAATTCTTTTTATAGTCCTTTTTGGAAAGTTTATATTAATAGTAAAGAGGGCAAATTATCAAATTTTGCTGATATACACATGGGTGTAGAACTAAAAATTGGCACAAATGAGGTTAAATTTATTTATGATAGACCATCGCTTAAAGATAACGTCTACGAATATCTGAAAAAAATTTTATGATATAATGAGAAAAAAAAATTATATTAATTCTATATCTTTAGTTGTTATTTTTTTAGCCTTAATACTTCTAATATACATTGGTTACAAATCAGAAATTATTCACCAAGGGAATTTAAGAGCCTACTATACTAAATATTATATCTTATCTAGTTTACTTCTATTTTTAACAATTTTCATTTATTTCTTGAGAGATGAAGTTAAATCTAAATTAATAATAATTTTTATATCAATTTTCTTTTCGTTGTATCTATTAGAGTATTTTTTAATTTATACCAAACTTAGTGCAGAATGGAAATTTCGTTCAAAAGAAAGAATTATAGAAAGCAAAAAACAAAAAAAGTTTTTTGATGAAAGATCAAAATATCAATTTTACTTAGATTTTAAAAAAGATTATCCTAATGCAGTTATTTCAGTTGGACCAAATTTCTTAAAAGATAGTTCAGAAAATATCTTTAATTTTGGAGGTATCGCAAACAGACCAACGGTCCTTTGTAACGAGAATGGTTTTTTCGCCACTTACAATAGCGATAGATATGGTTTTAATAATCCTGATAGCGAATGGAAAAAAGAAGAGATAGAATACTTATTGATTGGCGATTCTTTTGTTCATGGATATTGTGTTTATCAAAAAGACACTATTTCAGGAAATTTAAAATCAAAATTAAGAAACTCTGGCTCGGTGATAAGTTTAGGGGTTGCTGGTATAGGACCTTTAGCAGAGTATGGAATACTCAGGGAATATTCTAAAAAAAAAACAAAAAGAATTATATGGGTTTACTGTGGTGAAAATGACATAGAAGATTTCTATAATGAAAAAAAAATTAAAATCTTGAACAAATATTTAAATGATAAAGGGTTTTCACAAAATTTAGTTTCAAAACAAGATAAAATTGATGAATTATTAATTGATAGAATTTCAAAAAATGAGTCCAGTTATAAATTAAGATTTTTCAAACTCTATAATTTAAGAACTTTATTATTTGGAAGATGGAGACAAATATTTCAAAATAATGAAGAGTCACCACAATTTCCACTTCAAGAATTTGAAAATATTTTTAATGAGGTTAAAAGTTATTCAAATGATATTAATGCTAAATTGTATTTTGTTTACTTGCCTTCCCATTATCCTTATTACAAAAAATCCTCACAGAAAAAAACAACAGAATTTATTCATTATCAAAAAATTTTAAAATTAATAGGAAAGCATAATATCCCAATTGTAGATTTACACGAAAAATTTTTTATTAAACAGAAAGACCCAGCAATTTTTTTTCCATTTAAAACCCCTGGTCATTTAACTCCCGAAGGTTATAAACTTATTACGAATGTTATTTATGACACTATACAACAGTACGAAAAATAGCTTTAAAAATAATCTATGACGTGGAATAATTTTTAATATTATGAGAAAAATGTAATTTCTTGCAACTATTTATACTTTTTATTTTCATAATAATTGTTCCAAACTTTTGCGTGCTTTTCACCATATACATTTCCCTCTGCATTGCATTTATCACATGGCGATATGTTTCTATCTCCTTTTAAGTGTTTCTCTCTATATTTATTAAGCATAGCACCATTCCAAATTTCAAAAAATGATTTCTGCATTATATTTCCCATCGTAATTCTTCTTTGCCAATCTTGCGGACATAAAAAAACGTCTCCATTCCATTCAATTAAAACCTGATATGAAGAGTAGTAACATTTTTTTTCTTTAATTACTTCTTGTTGTTTTCCAATATTAATTGTTCCTACTCTATTTGTTAATTTAACCCCAAAATCTTTTTTATCGCTATACCATCTATCTCTTAATATCACAAAATCTTTTGGTATCTTTGATTTTTTTATAATTTCGTTAAATTTATCTATTTGTTCTTGTCCATCATATAAACTTATTAAAAGTCGAGATGCCTTAGAATTATAAATTTCTAATAATCTTTTCTCATTTATTGTATCCCCATTAGTTATTATTTCTACAGGTCCGACCTGAGATAAAGTATTGATAATTTTTATATGATCTTTGTGAAGAAGAGGCTCTCCATAACCACACAAACAAAAAGCACCCTCAAAACCAACATTATTTAAATCATCGCACAGCTTTTTAATTAATACATCCTCCATTTTTTGGTAAGTATTTGGAGCAATGTTTGGATCTACTTTAGGACAAAAAGAACATGATCTATTACATGCATCTATTAAGCTTAGCTCAATCCAACTCGGTAGAGGAACGCCATTATAAAACTGAGGCTCTCTATCTAATATTGGTTTTTTTCTCTCAATATTCTTTAAAATAGTTTCTTTGGGATTTAGCATGTGTTCAAATAATAGTATAATTTTATTGTTAATTCACCTCAAACGAATATGTTCATTAAATGAACAAGTCAAGAGAAATAATATATAGTTCATATAAATTTTTCTCGTTTATAACTCCCTATAAGAAGAGTGCTTTCTCTATTTTTTTAATTAAATTTTGATGATTAATTAATTTTCCCATAGGACTATAAATATTAAATCTAGGATTTTGAGAAAATTGATATCCAAAGTAGAAGTTAAACATTGCCTCCTCAAAATGAGTTTTAGAGCGTCCTAAATCAATTTTATATGAAGGATACATCTTTGATATTAGTTTCAAATGACTAAATTTTTCTGGAGAATCTTTTAAAAAGAAATCCCAACCATAAACATTAATTTTTTGAGCAAGAAAAGATACAGCAGCTAAACACGATATAAATGAACCTACTTGCGTCCAACTAAGATATGGTTTTTCAGTTGGAAATTTCATAATCTCATCTATAACTGCTATTCTTGTAATTTTTTTTTTATATATATCTAAAATTTTTTCCTTATCTTTATTGTCTGTTGTCAACTCTCCATTTCTGCCTTTTCTATAGGTATTAACGACTAAAACATTGTGACCTCTATCTATTAAATTTTTTACTAACTGAGGGTTTGTAACAACATAAGTAATATTAGGATTTACAAAGTCGATATATTTATTATTTTTCTGAATATTTTTATTATGTCCGATCACTTTGTTTGAATCCCAAAAATCAAATATTTCTCCATTTTCTTTCGTATTATAAGTTATCTGTTTATTCTCATTTATTTGCAATGAGTTCCAATACGACACAAGATAAGTTGGCTTATTGATTTTATTTATATTATTAAGGTCAAAACTTTCTCCTATGCCTATAACGTTAACTTCATCAATTTTAACGATACTACTACTTTTTTCAGTAAAAAATTTATAAGGTATTTCATTATTTTCATATTTTTTCATTCTAAATTTTTTTGGAGGAAGAGCTTTTCTTGTAGAAAATTTATATGTTTTTTCTGGATAAATTTGAAGCATGATCATCATGCAAAATACGTCAAATATTCTTAAATACATACTTATTATTTTTTTTACCGCGTTTGGTAAAAGTTTTTTTAAGAAATTCATTTTATCGAAATTAATTTACTTTATAAGCAACAAAAGTTTCTGCTCTTTTAGAGTCGTTTTCCATTTCAGCTTTTAGACCGATATTTCTATCTGGAGAGAAATAGTCAAAATATATATCTTTTTTTGAATTTTTATTAAATGTTGTATTAATTTTTTTTACCTTCTTATAATTTTTCTTTAATAACTTATAAGCCTCTTTCCAAATAGTTTCCGACTTATTATTTTTTGGATCTTCAATTTTTTTAAGATTCAATTTCATTCTCATAACATTTATGTAGCCTGTATTTGTATGCTTTTTGTCTATGTATGCATCATCAAATGCTGCTATAAAACTACTGGATGATATTTTTAAAAACTCATTTAACTCTTTTTTAACATGATTTGTTGTATGCAAAGAATCAAAAAAACCAAAATCAGCTTTTTGTTTTAATTCTTTTAAAACTGCTATACCAATATTTTTATCTACACTATCAAATCCAATAAAGTTCCAAATTTTGTTAATATCTTTTTTGTAATGTAGGCCGATCGTTTCTGAGAATAAGTTCCTTAAAAATGAGCCTCTACTTTGATTTATATCCCAAGAGAAAACTTTTCCTCCGTAAATACAACAGTGAACTATCATTGCAACCGTACTCGAGCCGCAACCAGTTTCAACAAGTACCAAAGGTTTTTTTTTCTTTAACCTCATTTTGTTTAAAATTTCAAAAATCGCTAAACATTCAGAGTCAGGAATGCTATTCACCCATCTTGGCATTAACCTTTTTACAAAAAGAATAAAACTTTTTGGATTTTTTTTTAAATTTCCCCCAAAGATATAATTATACATAATATTTTGAACAATCAGTTAAACCCATAGCAAAATATTAATACTGTTAATATGTAATTTTTCACAAATAGTTCTTGACTAATTTAGGAGTTATATCTACGTTCAAAATATGAACAAGTCAAGAGATAATTCTGAAAATGAACTGCAGCTCAAAGTTATGAGAAAAATTACTACCAAACCGGACATAACTCAAAGAGAATTAGCGGAGCAGTTGGGACATAGCCTGGGTAAATTGAATTATTGTTTAAAAGAGTTGAAAAAAAAAGGTTTTCTTAAAATAGAAAATTTCAAAAAAAACCCAAATAAACTGAACTATCTTTATATTTTAACTCCTAAAGGTATATCAGCAAAATCAAAGCTAATGATAAATTTCATGGAAAGAAAAATGTCAGAATATGATGAATTGAAAAAAGAACTAGAGAAAGAAAAATAATGTGGAGTGTTTTTAAGATAGATCAAAAAAAAATAAATCTTTTAAAAGAAGATTTTAAAAAATTTCTTGGTGATGATGTAATTTTTTATAATCCAAAAATTATTCTTCAAAATTACAAAAATAACAAATTATTTTCTAAAGAATATAGTTTATTAGGTGACTACATTTTTTGTTACCATTCAAAATTTATTTCAGAGTCGACCATCAATATAATTAAATTTTCAAGAGGATTAAAATATTTTTTACCAGGTTCGCTAAGTTGTCAAAATGAAATTAAAAATTTTATTAAAAACTGTAAAAAGTCAGAAGATAAAAATGGCAATCTTACAACTAATTTTTTCCAATATAATTTAAATACAATGTATAAATTTAAATCAGGACCTTTAACGGAAAAGCTTTTTAAGATAATTGAGATACAAAAAAATAAGATTAAGATTTTACTTGGTAGCTATAAAACAACCATAAACAAAAACGATTTTTTATTCTATCCGGTATAAAAAAAAATGAATATATTATTATTTAATGTAAAAGCAAACTTTTACAAAGTGCGGAGCATTGGCAAAATTAAAAATGAAAAATAAAATCACATCAATTGAAAAATTAAAAACATTAATTTTAAAAGAAAAAAAACATGGAAAAAAAATTGTCCTTTGTCATGGTACATTTGATTTACTTCATATTGGGCACATAAAGTATTTTAAAGAGGCTAAATCTTTAGGAGATAAACTTATTGTTAGCGTAACTTCTGACAGATTTGTACAAAAGGGGCCCAAAAGACCAGCATTTAATGAAAGGCAAAGATTAGAGGCGGTTTCTTCTCTTAGCTTTATTGATCACGTGTTATTGAGCGATCAAAAAACTGCTGTTGAAGTAATTAAAAATATTAAACCGAATGTTTATTGTAAAGGGGCGGATTATAAAAAACACGAAAATGACATTACTGGAGAAATTGTAAATGAAATCAAAGAAGTTAAAAAATACGGAGGTAAAATTTATTACACAGGAGGTGTAACATTTAGCTCTAGTAAATTGATCAATGCTTATGGTGACAATCAATCTAAAAAACAGAAAAGTATAATCAATAAAGTAAAAAAACAATATAAAATTTCTGAAATTATAAATTTGATAGAAAAATTTAAAAAGATAAAAGTTTTAGTTATTGGGGAAATAATAATTGATGAATATAACTTTTGTGAAGGAATAGGTAAATCAGGTAAAGACTCCATGTTGACTCTTAAAGATGTAAGGACTGAGCAATATTTAGGTGGATCAGGAGCAATATGTAGACATCTTTCAGAATTTTGTAATCAAATTACATTGCTAACAATGGTGGGAGAAAAGGGTGATTTTGTGAACTATATAAGAAAAAGTTTATCCAAAAATATAAGATTAAAATATATTAAAAAGAAAAAATCTCCAACAATCGTTAAAAAAAGATTTGTAGATATTATCAATAATAATAAATTATTAGGAGTTTACTCAATTAATGATGACTTTTTAGAAAATTCTGAAGAAAAAAAATTTTCTACATTACTTAAAAAAGAAATATTAAATCATGACTTAATTATTGTTTCTGATTATGGACACGGATTGATTTCTAGCAAAAGTTCAAAAATAATTTCCAAAAGTCGAAAATTTCTATCGTTAAATGCTCAAATTAATTCAGCTAATATTGGGCTTCACAGTATGAGAAATTATAAAAATATAAATTGCGTAATTATAAATGTAAACGAGCTTAGGCATGAGATGAGAGATAAGAATAATAAAATAGAGAAATTAATGAAAAAATTTTCAAAAGAGCAAAAAATAAAAAATTTAGTAGTCACTCGCGGCACAAGGGGTGCTTTGCTTTATAGCAAAAAAAAATTCGTAGAATGCAGTGCATTTGCAGAGACACCAATTGATAAAATTGGATCAGGTGACGCAATGCTTTCATTAATGTCTCTTTTCTTTAAAAGTAAATTAACATGGGAATTATCATTACTCGTGGGTTCTCTAGCAGCAGCGCAATCAACAAAAACTATTGGAAATAAAGAGTCTGTTAATAAAGAAAAAATTTTAAAATCATTAGAACATTTATTGAAATAACATGAAACATATTTTAATAACGGGAGGATGTGGTTATACTGGAACCTTATTAACTAACGATTTACTAAACGAAGGAAATAGAGTTACTGTCGTAGACAATCAATGGTTTGGGAACTACCTAGGCCTAAGGAAAAATTTAAATATCATAAAGTTGGATATAAGAAATTACAAAAAAGTACCTCTCAAAAATGTTGATACCGTTATTCATTTGGCAAATATAGCAAATGATCCAGGGGTTGAACTTGATCCTGAATTATCTTGGGATGTAAATGTATTAGCAACGCAAAAATTAATTGAAAATTCAGTTAAAAACAAAGTTAAAAAATTTATTTTTGCAAGTTCGGGTAGTGTGTATGGTATTAAAAAAGAGAAAAAAGTTACAGAAGATTTATCTTTAGTCCCAATATCTACATACAATAAAACTAAAATGATAGCAGAGAGAATTATACAAAGCTATGAAAAAGAGATTTCAATTTATTGTATTAGACCTGCAACTGTATGTGGTTACTCACCTAGAATGAGGTTGGATGTAAGTGTTAATATGTTAACTTTTCAAGCATTAAAAAAAAAAATGATAACAGTTTTTGGTGGTAATCAAATCAGACCCAACATCCATATACAAGATTTGATAAATATATATAAATTTTTTGTCAATAGTTCTAGTATCAAGCCTGGCACCTACAACGCCGGCTTTGAAAATTTAAAAATTATTGATATTGCAAAAAAGATCTCAAAAATTATTCCCTCAAAAATTATTATAAAAAAAAACAGGGATGTCAGGTCATATAGGCAGAACTCTGATAAACTTTTATTAACTGGTTTTAAAAAGAAATTTACCGTTTTAGATGCCATTCATGAGCTTAAAGAAATGTTTGAAAAAAATAAGATAAAAGAAACTGATAGATGTTATACGGTTAAATGGATGAAAAAAATAAATTTAAAAAAAAAAATTGCCTAATGATTAAAAAATGTTAAAAATACTTAAAATTTATGTTGCATTTAATAGACTGTAGTTTACTTAAGAAAAGGGTGAAATTACATAATATAATAAAAAATTCTTCTCAAATAATCGACAGGAATTAAATTAATGATTTATAGCTCAAATTTACAAAACAATAATTCTTCCGAAATATTAGAAAAATTATCTAAAGCAAAAGAATTAATAATTTTTGGAACCGGCAATTACGGAATGTTAGTTTTGGGAGCCTTAAAGAAAAAAAATATTAAAGTTGATTATTTTTGTGACAATAATAAGTCTAGATGGGGTAAAGTTTATGGAGGTTTAAAAGTTATCTCTCCCGAGGATTTAAAAAAAACAAATAATGAAACCCCAATATTAATCACTTCTTTAAATTTTCCTTACATAAAAAGACAACTTAAAGACCTTGGATTATCAAATTACTATGATTGTGATTTTTTGCTATCAGAAATTAATCTTGATTTAAAAGATTGTGGTGTTTATTGGAATGAGAGAAAAGCAAAAGAACAACTTGATTTGTATTTATATTCCGTACGTGCCCAAAATGAAAAAAAAAAATTTTTAAAAATAAATACTATAGATTTGGTTCTTACAGAAAAGTGTTCATTGAAATGCAAAGAATGCTCAAATCTGATGCAATACTACTCAAAGCCAGTAGATGAAGATTTCGAACAATTAACTAATTCACTAGATACTTTTATGAGAACTGTTGATCACGTTTCCGAAGTTCGTCTCATTGGAGGTGAACCAATGTTATATAAAAAAATAGATCTAATTATTAAACAAATATTAAATTATAAAAACTTTGACAAAATTAATATTTATACTAATGGGACTATAGTTTTAAAAGATGAAAAAATGAAAGTTTTTCAAAATAAAAAAATAATGTTTGAAATTTCTGATTATGGCGCAATTTCTAGAAATGTATCGAAACTTGAAAATACACTTTCAAGGATGGGGATACCATATATCACTCACAGAGTTAGCACATGGCAAGACTGTGCTAAGATGAAATCTTTTGAAAGAACTGAAAGTGTAAATAAATCAATTTTTGGTAATTGCTGTGAAAACCAAGGTTTAACTATGCTTCATGGTAAATTATATCTTTGTCCATTTTCCGCACATGCAACAAATTTAAAAGGGATACCTTATGCTCAACGAGACATAGTTAATATTGAGAATAAAAATAAAGAAGTACTAAAAAATGAAATAAGTAAATTATATTTTGAAACAGAATATTTAGAGGCATGTAAATCATGCAATGGTAGAGATCATAACGTTTCTAAAGTGGAGGCCGCTGTTCAAACAAAAGAGCCTTTAAAATACGAAATCGTTAACTAACTTATACTATTACTTTTATAAATTTATTCTGTTAACTCATCTAGTAATACAAGTTGCTTAAATATTTTTAAAATATTTATTATTAAAAAATACCAAAATTTATATAAACAAAAATAATGCAATACTTTTTTAGCGTAGTAATACCTATATATAATTCCGAACAATTTTTACATCAATCTATTCATAGTGTTTTAGTACAAAAAAAAAACAATGTACAAATTGTTCTAATCAATGATGGATCGACTGATGAAAGTAAGAAAATATGTGATTTTTATAAAAAAAAATATAATTTTGTTAAAGTTTTACATCATAAAAGAAATCAAGGAGTAGCTGTAAGCCGAAATAATGGAATTCGTATATCAGATGGGAAATATATAATTTTTTTGGACAGTGATGATGAATTATTTAAAGAGTCTTTAAATGGTTTAGAAATAGTTATCAAAGCAAGAAAAGATCCAGATGTTATTATAGGCAGATTTATTAAAAAAACTTTTCCAAATTCAAATTATAATCTTATTAAAGCAAATGAAAAAAACATTAACAATACTGAAAACTTTATAAAGTATGTTAACAAGAGCCAATTTCCTATTGGTCAATGCTGGCCGTTTATAGTTAAAAAAAAATTCCTTTTAGGAAATAAAATTATTTTTCCAAAAGTAAAAATTGGTGAAGATGATCTTTATGTTGCTAAAATTATTTGCCTTATGAGCAGTTACGCTTTTCTAAAAAAAAACTTTTATTTCAAAAAAGATAGGGATTCAAGTCTAAGTCACTCAAAAGATTTTAGCACAACAAAATCTACTCTAAAGCTTTTAACTCAATTTTGCCTATTCAAAAATAAAAAAAAATGGAGTAAAAATAAAAATATTTTTATAGATACGTTTATTCAAAATGTGTTTGGAGTATTTTCAGCGTTAATAATTTTAAGAAAAAAAGAAGAGATGAAAAAAATTTCACACCATTTGAGAAAAAAAAATATAAAAAATTTGATTAAATTTCCTGAAAATTTTAGTCTTTACAATTTAATTTTAAAAAAAGGTTCTTATAGAGGTTTGGTTGAATTTAAAAATTTAATTATTAACTCAAAATTATTATTAATCAAAAAATTGAACGAAAATTATAAAAATCTCTACATTTACTGTAGAAGCAAATATGCCGCAGCAACTATAAAAATTTTAAAACAGAACGGGTATTTAATAAAAGGGGTTATCGATGATAACAAAAGTTTTGTTCAAAAAGATTTTCTTGGATACAAAACCATTTCCTCAACTGAATTTTTTAAAAAATTTAAGAAAAAATTAACAAAATCAGGCTTTATTATTACTAATCAAAGAGCTAAGACATTACAGAAAATATCAAGCCAATTATTAAAAAATGGTTTAAATAAACGTCAAATTTTAACAATGAAATATTAAGGTCTTTATTAAGTTTATGAATAAATTTGATATAAATTTATTTATAATGTATTTAGCATTTTGAAATTTACACAAATAAAATGAAAAATAAAAAACATAATTTTTACCCTACAGAATATAAAAAAAATTCAAGATTTAAAATTAATCATAGTTATCTAGTAGAGCAATTCTCAGATTACTCAAAAATTTTTAAAGAAATTGAAAAGGTTGTTGTAAAAGGTGATTATACGCTTGGTCAAATAGTAGACACTCTTGAAAAAAAATTTGCTAAGAGAACAGGTGCAAAATTTGGGATAAGTGTTGGAAATGGAACGGATGCACTTTTTTTAGCATTAAAAGCTATGAATATTGGTAGAGGAGATGAAGTGATCACCACACCCTACACTTTTATTGCCACTATTGCATCAATAGTAACAGCAGGAGCCAAACCTGTTTTTGTTGACATCAAAGATGATTACAACATTGATGAAAATAAAATTGAGAGTAAAATTACAAAAAAAACTAAAGCCATCATGCCAGTTCATTGGAGCGGTAGAATCTGTGAGCTAGATAAAATTAAAAGAATTGCAAAAAAATATAAGTTAAAAATTATTCAAGATACATGCCACGGCATTGATGCTAAATTTAAAAATAGACATCCTGTATCTTTTGGAGATGTTTGTACTTACAGCATGCATCCTTTGAAAAACTTAAACATCTGGGGCGATGGAGGTTTTATAATTACTCAAGACCCCAAGTTGGCAAAAAAATTATATTTAATTAGAAACCATGGACTTGAAAGTAGAGATAAGTGCGTGGTGTTCGGCTACAACTCTCGTTTAGATTCCATTCAAGCTGCTGTAGCAAACTATAAAATTAATAATAAGCTGAATAATATAACGAACAAAAGAATTAAAAATGCTTTAATGTTGGATAAACTTTTTGAACGAAATCCAAATATTAAAACTGTAAAAAGAATGAAATATCTTAAAGAAGTTTTCCACTTATATCATATTAATGTGAAAAGAAGAGATGAATTACAAAAGTACTTGTTAAAACATAATATTGATGCAAAAATACATTATCCAAAACCTATACATCTTCAACCAGCCGCCAAATTTTTAAAACATAAAAAAGGTGATTTTCCTAACGCTGAAAGAATAGCTAACACAACCCTGTCTTTACCTGTCCACGAATTTATTAATGAAAAACATATAAAACACATGGCTTCATTAATAAATAATTTTTATAAATGACAACCCAAAAAATTGCTGCTCTCTTAAGGCTCAAAGCAATTGAGATGTCTTTAAATGCAAAAGCATCGCATTTAGCTTCCTCGCTTTCTTGCATAGATATCTTAACAGTTCTTTATGAAAAAATTTTAAAAATAAACCCCAAAAAACCTCAAGAACGAAATAGGGATCGTTTTATATTAAGTAAAGGGCATGCAGCAACTTCACTTTATGCAATACTTTCTCATAAAGGTTTTTTTAAAAAAAGTTACTTAAAAACATATGGTCAAAAAGGTTCTCTATTAGAAGAGCATCCAACACCTAAACTTCCTGGTGTAGAAGCAGCCACAGGATCTTTGGGGCACGGATTACCTATTGGTTGCGGATTAGCATTATCAGCAAAAATAAGTTCAAAAAATTTCAAAACTGTGATTCTTATGGGAGATGGAGAATGTAACGAGGGAACAGTTTGGGAGTCAGCTTTATTTGCCTCATCAAAAAATCTAAATAATCTTTTAGCAATCGTAGATTTTAATAATTGGCAGGGTATAGGTAGAACAAAAGATATTACAAAATTAAATCCATTTAAAAAAAAATGGGAAAGTTTTGGTTGGAAGGTTATCGAAATAGACGGACATAATCATAAAATGATTGAAAAATCATTTAAATTAAAAAAAAGTAATAAACCAGTTTTAATTATTGCAAGAACAATTAAAGGTAAAGGAGTATCTTTTATGGAAGATGATAACAACTGGCATTATCGTGTGCCAACAAAAAAAGAGTTACTACTTGCTAAAACTGAACTGGATCTTGATTAATGAGAAATGCATTTGCAAAGGCTATAACAAAAATTGCCAATAAAAATAAGAAAGTTATTTTACTTTCAGGCGATATTGGTAATAGGCTATTTTTAGAATACAAAAAACTTCAGCCAAAAAGATTTTATAATTGTGGTATAGCAGAAGCTACCATGACAGGAGTAGCTGCTGGATTAGCTTTAGGGGGGTTTCAACCAGTTACATATACCATAACACCATTTAACACAGTTAGATGTCTTGAACAAATTAGATTAGATATTTGCTATCCTAATCTTCCTGTAATAATAGTGGGCACAGGATCTGGTTTATCCTATGCTAATCTAGGTGCCACACATCATTCCATGGAAGACATTGCTATTTTAAGGGTCTTACCTAACTTAAATATTTTATGTCCGTCTGATCCAGTAGAAGTAGAATTAGCTTTGCAAGAAGCAATAAAATTAAAAAAACCAACTTATATTAGATTAGGCAAAAAAGGAGAGCCAATTATTAATTCTAAAAACAAAAAGTTTGATATTGGTAAAGTCGATATATTAAAAAAAGGTAAAAATATCGCCATAATAAGTGTCGGGAGTGTTTTGTCATTAGTTCTTAAAGCTGAAAAAATTTTTCAAAGAAACAAAATTTTACCAACAATAATAAATCTAAGAACTATAAAACCTTTAGATGAAAATTTTTTAAGACAAGTATTTAAGAACTATGAGAAAATAATTATTGTTGAAGAGCATGGATTATCAGGAGGCGCAGGAAGCGCTATATTAGAATGGGGAGCTCAGAATAAAAAGAATTTAAATAAAATAATCTGCATCGGAGGGCCTGATAAATTTTTAACCTCGTGCGGAAACCAGGAGGAAGCAAGAAAGTTTATTGGGCTAACAGCAGAAAATATATTTAAGAGATTTAAAAATCATTAAAATATGATAGTCGGTTTTGACTTTGATAACACAATTGTAAATTATGATAATGTATTTTTTAAAATAGCTTTAAAAAAAAAATTTATTTCCAAAAATGTTCTTAAAAATAAGTCAGCGATCAAAGAGTATTTTTTAAAAAGAGGTAAAATAGAAAATTGGAAAATATTACAATCGGAAGTTTACAGCAAACAAGTATTTCAAGCAAAACCTTACAAAGGTTTTTTAAAAATATTAAAAATACTATTATATAAAAAAATAGATGTAAAAATTATAAGCCACAAAACATTATATCCATACTACGGAGAAAAAATTAACCTACATTCCTTATCAAAAAAATGGATAAAAAAAAATATAAAGACCAAACTAAGAAAAAAAATAAAAGTTTATTTCGAGAAAACAGAAACAAAAAAGATTCTTCGAATTAAAAAAACCAAATGTGATTTTTTTGTTGACGATCTTGAAAGTATTTTGAGACAATTACCGTCAAAAACTAAAAAAATTTTATTTTCACCAAAAAATAAATTAAAGAAATCAAATACAAAATTTATTGTTATTAGTTCGTGGCATGATCTATTAAAAATTTTTTTTAAATGAAGAGAATTTTTGTTAATAATATAAAAAGCATTTTGTTAAAAAATGGCTTTAAAAAAAAATTTAAAATAAAAAAATTCAAGAGTGGTAGAAATAACCAAGTATTGCAAATATTAACAAATAAAAATAAATTTATAATTAAAATTTATCCTGATTTAAAAAAAGATAAAAAAGCAAGACTCTTAA
>TARA_B100001057_G_scaffold501248_1_pt1 | contig 22633 bp, 17 predicted proteins | sample TARA_B100001057 | Tara Oceans TARA_B100001057 (sample SAMEA2621839) | marine metagenome | biome: marine biome (ENVO:00000447); feature: surface water layer (ENVO:00002042); material: "saline water (ENVO:00002010), including plankton (ENVO:xxxxxxxx)" | depth 5 m
AGGTCGCTGCAACCTCCTTCTTTAGCTGTTGATATAGCCTCCTCTATTTCATCTTCATCAGCCATTCCCGTAGAAATAATCATCGGCTTTCCTGTAAGTGCAACGTATTTTATTAATGGGAGATCAATGGCTTCAAAAGAAGCTATTTTATAAGCTGGAGAATTCAAATCTTCAAGCAAATCGACGGCTGAGTTATCAAATGGTGAGCTAAAAATAGTGATATCTCTCTTTCTTGCATGATCAAATAAAGGTTTGTGCCATTCCCATGGCATGAACGCATTTTCATAAAGCTGGTATAAACTCTGGCCATCCCATAGACCTCCTTCTATCATGAATTCAGGACTATCCATTTTTAAAGTTATAGTGTCAGGTCTATAAGTTTGCAGTTTTACTGCATCAGCACCTGCCTCTTTTGCCAGATCAATAATACTAAATGCATTGTCTATAATTCCGTTATGATTAGCTGACATCTCAGCAATGATATATGGAGGTTGGTTTTGACCAATTTCTCTTCCATCTATATTAATTGAACGACTCATAAATTAATTCTAATCATTTCTAGGAACAACTGACATACATGGTTTTTGTAATATAAGGAATCTTTTAAAATTCATTATAAGAGGTAATTAATAAAGAATATTGATTTCTTTAATTCAGTCTCTTAAATCCGCTATGACACTTTGGCCCATCTAATAGAGTGTCAACGTCTAAGCCCTCTTCGCAATCTTTTATGATTGAGAATATCGGATCTAGTAATTCAAAATATTCATCTATTAGTTCTTGTGAATGTTCTGTACAAACATAAATTGAGTTCGCAGCTAAGTAACCTTTTTTGAGCATCTCTTGAGTTATAAGAGTCTTGTAGGATAGTGCATTTTCTGAATTAAAGTTAAATCCACTCAATGCTGGCAATCCCCATGTGCTAATTCCTAAATCATACTTATCGGCAAGTCCCCTCCATCTAGTTGATATTTCAAGGCCTTTTTCAGTAATAATTTCCCAAGATTTTTCTCGCTCCATAATTTCGAGAGTCTTTAAAGCGGCTGTAGGCCCAATACGTTCGGTCCAAAAAGTAGAACTAATGAATGTCTGTTGTGCGGCAAGCATATATTCCTGCCTTCCAATACAAGCTGATATCGCATAACCATTCCCCAGAGCTTTAGCAAAAAGTGCTAGATCTGGCTCTACATCATATTTCTTATGAAGACCTCCAAAAGTTTCTCTAAAACCTGAAGTGCACTCATCGAAAATTAAGACAATGCCATTTTTTGACGCTATGTCTCTAACTTTATTTAGAAAATTATCCTTCGGTCCCTCATTTCTTGAAACCTCCATTTTTATAGCAGCAACTTCATCTTTGTTTTCTTTGATAATTGTTTCTAGTTGCTCGATATCATTGTAATTAAAGGGAAGAGTGGTACCGATCAGGCCTCTAGGAATACCGTCAGTTTGTAAGCCCGGCAATAGATGTCCATCTAAATTCTTATTACTGTTTAAATTTGTTGACAGGTACCAATCATGCCAACCATGATAGCCGCAAATTGCTACCTTATCTCTACCGGTTGCAGCTCGGGCTATGCGAACAGCAATTGAATTTATTTCACCACCTGCTCTTGCTAATCTTGTCATATCTGCCCAGGGATGCAATTCAACAAGCTTTTCAGAAAGGTAAACTTCTTCAGGACAATTTAAAGTTGACATATTTCCATCTATAACTGTTTTTTGAACAGCTTCGTCAATTTCAGGTTGCCCATAACCTAAAATATTTGTTCCGATTCCCATGATTGACATATCGACGAATTCTTTTCCATCTAAATCCCAAACCTTACAACCCTTTGCCTTGCTGAAATATGATGGCCACTGTTCAGGCAGAAACATTTCAGGCCTCTTAGAAAGAAGCATGTTTCCTCCGGAGATAATTCTTTTTGCCCTTCTGTAAAGTTTCTGACCCTTACCCATAAGTGATCCCTCGTTATTTTTAATAAATTGATTAAGTTTAAATAAATCTGGTTTTAGTTCAATTAACTCTGCTACTCGCTTCCAACTAAAATGTATATCAGGTGAAAAATGCTCGAAGATTTTCGTAATAAGCTCTAAATCTTCAGGCTCATCAACTGACCATCTTTGTTTGGATAGGTCTTCATGATTTTGAATTGAACATTTAGAGAAATTATCTGAGTTTCTTATATAAGTAGTTACATGTTCTCTATCATAATTTGAGGTTGCCTCTTTGTTGGCCTTTTCTAGGGATTGCATTGATAAAACTTCAATATCTAATCCATCTGGAAAGGTCGCAGGTTGGATATTTGAGAAATAGTCAACTTCACTTTCTTTGTAACCCCTAATGCATTTATCGACAAGCTCGGCATCAACTAATGGACAATCCCCCGTAATCCTTACAATAATATCAGCTTCTGATAACCGAGCTGAATCAAAGAAGCGACTTAGGACATCTTCCTCGCTTCCTCTAGTACATCTAAAATCTAGAGACTCGACATAAGATTGTAATTTGTCATTTTCTTTATTATTCGAAGTTGCTACAACTATTTCATCTATCTCAGTAGACATGGAAAGACGATTTAAAAGTATTTCAACCATAGGTTTATTTACAATGGTTCGTAGGACCTTCTCAGGTAACCTAATCGAACCAAGTCTTGCCTGTACTAGAGCAACTACTTTCATAATTTATTCCAATTTGAAGGATTTAATAAAAGTTCATCATTAGAACAAAGTTCATGTGGTATTTCTGGTAAGTATCCAGATGAAGCTTCAAAAATTTCTTTCAATTGTTTCTTTGTTTCCACACCAACTAATACATTGGAGATCTCACTAACTGAAATAGCATATCTCAATGAGGCTTCTAATGCAGACAAATTATTATCGTTAAGCCATTCACTCCATAACGTCCATAATTTATTCCATTGATCAAATTTTTTTGGTCTGGAATGTGTATTCATTAATAACAAACCTTGCAAAAATACTGATCTTGAATGAATCTCAATCTTCTTTTTTGAAAGAATTTCAAACATACCGCTATCGATCATTCTTCTGTCAAAAATATTAAATGGAAGTTGCACCAAATCTATGCTGAATCTTTTAATAATATACTCTAGCTGCATAGGATCATAAACAGAGATACCTATTTTTGAAATTTCACCATTTTTCTTAAGTTCCTCCAGACTATCAAATAATTTTTCTGCTCCAGCTTTCATCATGTCTTCTGCATTATGAACTAATAATCCGTAGAGATTATTCTGTTTTAGATTATTCAATGTCTTGCTTAAATCATCTTTCAATAAATGAATATCATCTTCATTTATCTCAAGATTTTCAAAATGTCTTGTTTTGCTGGTAACGTTAAATGAAGATATATTACATCTTCCTAATATTTCTTCACAATTGCCGTATGCTGGTGCAGTATCAAGATTTTCAATGCCAACTGACTTGGCAAAATCAATAATCTCCATAACTTCAATAGGCTTGACCTGGCCTTTTATAGAACTTACTCCATAGTCAATACCGAACTGAACTGTTCCCAATCCTAATTTATTCATTAATAGTAAGTATTTTCTTAGGTCTTAAATAGTCAACTACTCTTGAAAATCACCTCTAAATGAGGTCTGGTATAAATGTAACCTGAGAAGCCTTCTTTAAAATGAGAAATTGAATTCTCTTTTTCTGAAAAATAAGTTTCATCGAGAGCAGTTGTTTTTTGTCCTAGGTTATAGCGCAAGCAACCTAACTCTTTAAGTTTTTCAATAGCCAACATTTGAACAGCGTGTCCGATTGGCTTATCAAATAATTCTCTCTTATAGGCACCAACAGAATACATTCCTTCATCTCTTGAGTAATTAAAAAAACCGGCTCCAATTAGTGAGTCCTCATCTCTGACTGTCACAAGAAAAGCTTGCTTGTCTCTTAATTGATTCCTTTGTATGTTCCAAGACTCTATTGATCTAGTTTGCTTTCCTGCAGCATCCAGATGCAACAATCTAAATTCTTCAAATACTTTTTCATCGTCAGTATCACAAACTTGCACTTTCCATTCTTTAAATGCTTTATTTACGAGAGGTTTGTAACTCTTCCTGAAATCTAACCTTATCTCTTCAATTTCTTTTCTTAAATCTACTGCCATTTGATAAGTTAAATAGTCTCTATTAGCTTTATCTAGCCAAGTTAAATACCAGTTAGATAGCTTAGAGTTTGTTTCAAATATATTTACTTTTCTTATATCTAATCTAACAGCAATAGTTTGAATAATGTCAATGAGCTGCTTCTCTATCCTTTTTCTTAATTTTTTTGGAGTATTACCGTTGAACAACGGTCCAATTAATCCTGAACCATTTGAACTTATAATCCATTCATCTTCGATTTTGTGAACAAAACAGGGGAAAGCAGCTATAGGTTTATTATTCTCTTTGATAAGAAATGAGATTTCATGACCTTCGTGATAAGAAACATAATATTTAACAGTGCTAATTAAGTGATAAACAGTAACATCAAGGGCTCCACCCAAGATTTCATCCCATCCCAGTAAATCAAAGCATACGTTGCTGTGATCCTTTAAAATATTATCTTTTAAGTCTTCAACTATTTTCAAAACTTCTCACTACGAGTTCAAGATCTTCATTTGCAAGATCGGGGTATAAAGGCAAGCTCAAACATTTACTATAAAAATTATTGCAGTTAATAAGTGATGGGGACTTGTAATATGGCTGAGCATTGACAGGAATATAATGTACTTGTGTTTGTATTCCTTTTTTAACTAAATCTTTATAAACTTTTTTTCTATTCTCAGTTTGAATAACAAATAAATGCCATGAAGAATTGGTGTCTTGGTGTTGAAAAGGTAAAACTAAATCTTTGAGGTGGTCGAGGTAAAAACTTGCTATCTCTCGTCTTCTAGCAACAAATTTATCAAGTCTTTTCAACTGACTGACCCCGAGAGCTGCTTGCATGTCAGTCAAACGATAATTGTAACCTAAAACTTTTTGTTCGTAATACCAATCACCATGCGTCTCATTTTCAAATTTTTTAACATCCTTTGTTATCCCGTGCGTCCTCAATAGTGCAACTTTTTCGTCTAATTTAGGATCATTCGTTGTAATAGCACCCCCCTCACCAGTTGTTATCATCTTAACAGGATGAAAACTAAAAATGGCCATATCGCTAAATTCGCAGCTACCCACTTTTTTATTTTTATAATCTCCTCCTAGAGCATGACTGGCGTCTTCAATCACCTTAAATCCGTATTCTTTGGACAATTCTGATATTTCTTGCATTTGACAACTTTGGCCAGAAAAGTGAACGGGCACAACTAATTTAGGGAGTTTATTGCTTTGTTTAGCTTGAACTAGTTTTTCCTTAAGAGAATCAATAGACATATTGTAAGTTTTGGGATCAATATCCACAAAATCGACCTCTGCATCGCAGAATTTAGCTGCATTTGCTGTTGATACAAAAGTATTTGGCGAGGTCCAAACAATGTCTCCTTTCTGAATGCCTATAGCTAAGTATGCAAGATGAAGAGCAGCAGTCGCATTAGAAACGACTTTTGCAAATTTTGCATTGCAATAGGTTTTAAGGTCATTTTCAAACTCAGAAACTTTTGGTCCTTGAGTAAGAAAATCTGAGTTAAGTACCTCTGTAACAGCATCTATATCGTCTTGATTGATACTTTGTTTACCGTAATAAATCATAAATTTTTAATATAAATACAATATAATTTTAATTATAGTTTTCCTGATAGTTAATTCTTTCAAATATCAGAGAAGAAACTTTAATAGATCCTGATCCAGACAGGTGTCCATAGTCAAAAGCAGTAGGCTCATTTTTTGGATATGAAACTTGACTTAAACATTCATCATCTACGCATAATAAATCTAGTAGAGAGATAAATTTAATATTTTCGTTTCTTTGGTTAACGATTTTCTCAATTTCTGTATCTCTTAATTTTACATCAGTGTAGAGCTGATTTTTTAAATATGTTTCTTTTTCTTGTAAAAGTTGATCAGCTTTAATCATTGTGTTTGGCAAAGAGGATTGCCACTGAGGAAGTCCACCAAGCACATAAAAATCAATTTTGGGATATCTGTGAGCCAACCTATCAAAAGTTTTTTGTAAAGAGTTGTATGAATCATCGTAGCTTTTTAAGATCCAGTTTGCACTTAAAAAAACTAATTTAGGATTGTTAGTATCTATTGAATTAAATATAACTTCATTTATATCTCTACAGTATGGTCTACTCGGAATATCGACCTCAAAAATTGGAGGGCACATTGACGAAGTATATTGACTTACTCTAGTAAGTTTTCTCATGCCATAACTAATGCTTGCCGCATGAGAGTCCCCCCAAATGTAGATTGGACCATCTGAACAAATGTCCGAAAAAGAATTTTCATCCATGTCCTTTCGAAGAAAACAAACCCTGTCCCTGTAAAGTTCATCTCTTTCCTCATAGCTACGAAAATTCAATAGTTTCATTTGATTAGATGTATATCTTTTTTCAAAACCCTCATTGTAATGAATTCCTAATCCCACTAAACCAAAGAGTAAGGTGCCTGATATTGAGAAAATTAAGACAAATTTTCTAGATATTTTTTTCTTGTTCCTAAATGGCTCTTCTATAAAGTACCAACTGAAGTAGGCCAATAAAAGTGTTAAAAGGATTAAAAAAGAAAGATGATAAGATGTTAACTCTCCAACAAAGTAAGATCTAGAAAGAGAGAAAAGTGGTTGGTGCCATAAATAAGCACTGTAAGAGATAAGACCAATTAAAACTAAAGGTTTTGCAGTCAGTAATTTATTTACAAGAGTTCCCTTAACTCCATATATTATTACAAGAACGGCTCCAAAAGTGGGGATCAAGGTGTAGGCACTGGGAAAAGGTGTATCAGCATCAAAACTATATACCGAGAATGCCATCAACAAGAGTCCAATTAAACTCAACACATTATTAAGTAAATTTTTGGAAGATATATCATTATATTTAGGAATAAAAAATAACAAACCTCCCATTAGCAACTCCCAGGCTCTTGTCGGTAAAAGGTAAAATGATCCTTTTTTTGAATTTATATCAATATTATCCTCAGAAAATATTTGAGCCAAAAATAAACTTATTAAAAAAACCAAAAGTATGATCGGTAGCAAAAACTTCTTGTTGACTGAAAAAATTAATATAGCTAGTAAAGGAAATAAGAAATAAAACTGCTCTTCTACTGCAAGGCTCCAAGTATGGATCAAAGGTTTAAGATCAATGCCTGCATCAAAATATCCTCCCTCAAACCAAAAAAGAAAATTTGATGCGAAAAAACTTACCGAAAAAAGACTTTGTCCGAAATCCTTAAATTCAAATGGAGGTAGTAATGCCCATGAAATTAAAGTGCTAAATATTAAAACTACAAAAAGTGCGGGCAGTATTCTTCTTGCTCTTCTTTCATAAAAATTTACTAAACTGAATGATGAATTAGAAAGCTCATTAAATATGATGCCGCTTATTAGATATCCACTTATAACAAAAAATATATCAACACCTACAAAACCTCCTTGAAAAGGAGTAAATTTTGCATGATAAAAAATTACTGATAAAACGGCTAATGCTCTTAAACCATTTATTTCCTGCCTATAATCGATTTGAAACATAATAGATCATCATAAAGTGCTGGCACTTTAGGTCTTGTGGTTCATAAATTTTTAAAGATTGAAATTTCTATTCAAAATTTGGCCATGAAAAAATGTCGTCTTTATGAAGTTCCTTTAGGTACTTGCAAACTCTTAGAGCGCGCTCCATAGATGCCCCTTGATTTAGACCATGTTCATGGTGAGCAATTGACTCTGGCTCATATACAATTTTTCTGCCTTTTAGGGCCTGCTGCCTTGCCCAAAATCTATCTTCAATTCCGTTTTGTTTTTCGTCAAATGGGCAATCTCTCCAAGCTTCACGATCTATCAGGGAAAAGGCATTATGAAAAAAAGGGTATTTCTCGAATACTATTCTTTCACGACCAAATACGGTTACTAAATCTCTTGTATCTACCGGATTGCTATTTAGAGTTGGTATCTGTCTTCCATATACTCCTGCAGCATCATACAAATGCCGAACTTCAATCATGTTCGTGATCGAATCATTTCCTATAATTTCACAGTGGGCTGAAAGAATTAAAACCTCTTTTTCAGCAGATTTTTTTATACCGATATTCAGGGCATAACTGTAGTTAAAGACATTTTTATCATACTCAACGAGAGTGCACCCCTGTTCTTTAGCGTACTCCACCGAACCATCTTCACTTCCGTTATCGACCAATATGATATTTGACGGCTTAAGAGTTTGGTTATTTATTGAATTTATAACACGGGGAAGCCAATCCATTTCATTTTTGCAGCGAATTACGACATCATATTTCATATATTTTTCCTACCTTGACTAGGGATACAAAATTTAATTTAGGGCAAGAATGTTATGGAGCCCGAAGAAATTCTGTCTTTCCATATATCTCCTGTTGGATAAATATGCGATTTAAAAAATTCCTCATGCATTTCCAATCCCCAACCATGCACTTTGGGTATTACATAATGACCATCTTTTACTTTTATCGGATTGATAAATACTTCCTCTTGGAGAAATTCAAGGTACTCAACTACTTGATTTTCAGAATTTTTTGCAACCATTACTTGATCCCAAATTGCATAATGAATAATCATATTACACAATCCTATTCCGCCTCCATGAGGGCAGACAGGAACATTAAATTTTTTAGAAAGTAAAATCACGGCCAGCACATCATTTACTCCACCAAGGCGACTTGCATCTATTTGGCAGTATCCTATAGCTCCCGACTGAAGCAATTGTTTGAAAATAACAGGAGATGGGGCTTGCTCTCCGGAAGCTACTTTAATATCAAATTTTTTAAGAGCTTTTGATATTTTAAGATGTCCTTGTACGTCATCACGCGCTGTAGGCTCTTCGATCCACAGTGGCCTAAAATCTTTTAGTTCAGTCATATATTCAATCGCTTCATCTACTCCCCAAACTTGATTGCAGTCAACCATCAATTTTGATTCATCGCCTATGATTTTTCTTATGAAGCTTAATCTTTCCTTATCATGCTCTAAGTCCTGTCCTACTTTCATTTTAAAACAGTCAAAGCCCTGAGACTGCATATCTTTGATAGTTGAATGTATTTCTTCATCAGTCAATCCAAGCCAGCCTGCAGTTGAATAAGCTTTTGGACCTTTCAAATTAATACTAGTCTCAAGATCACCCTTTTTTTCTATTCCAGTAACTAGAATTTCCATAGCCTCTTCTTTTGTCAAGGCGTCAAGCATGTATCTCCAATCTATTGCCTCAATGATTTGTTCAGGAGATAGATCAATAAGTAATTTCCACATTGGTTTTTCTTCAATCTTTGCCCAAGCATCCCAGAGAGAATTTATAATACATCCTAAAGCCATCCTGTTTACTCCATCAGCCAACCACCTTAATTGATGATGGTCATTAATTGACTTATACAGAAATCCGGGGCTATTGGTGAAATCATCAAAATCATAATCGATTAGTAACTTAGCAATATCTTTTACACCATAAGCTATCCAATCATTCCCTGCACCAGACGTGAAACAAATTGAATTTCCAATTATTCCATTATCAAGTTTTATAGATGTGTAAACACATGAGTAATTGGGCTTTTTATGGAATGGATCCGAACCTAAAAGGGTATCTGATGTAGGGACACGAATATCTGTAACATTAACATCTATAATTTTTGGCATTTCAATATTTTCCTTACTAATTGAATAAAGTGACCTTTTTAACTTCAATAGAACATTTTGGAAGCATCTGTTTCTGGAACCAGAAACCCAATTAAATGATTCGAAATTCTTGACAAGCGATCAGCGAAATTAAGCCTTTTTCTCATTAATGTGCTTATTTTTAAGAACCTTAAATAGTTTTTTGACTTTTCTAGGCTAAAAAGGTTAAGAGTTTTTAATATCAAGTCGAATCTTTTATAGATTAAACATATTGATAAATACGCACCTAATTTCATACTATCATCTCTAAAGTTTCTATATATGTACTCAGGAGTTCTTAGAAAAAGAGCATCACCACCCATGCAAATTCCTAAGTTATTTCTTGGTGTATCTCTTTCCCACCTGCAAATTGTTGTAAAGTCAATAAACTCTAATTCGCGTTGCTGTAGAAAATCTTTGATTTCCCCAAAACTACATTGATTCTTATACATTTCAAAAAATTCAATTTCTATCTCAAGTCCAAGCATCTCTTTCAAAGAGGCTTGTGAGCCCTCTAAAACTTTCAACTCATAGCCTTGAACATCAATTTTCATGAAATCCATTGCTTCAAATTCCAACGAATCTAAATCAGACGCATCCACAGTTGCTTTATAATCTAACTCAAAATGCTCCAAGTGTCGTTCTGGAAATCTATTAAGCATCTTATGATTTGGCTCTAAGACAGAAGAATGAGATGGTTTACTCAATATATTAATCTCAAGTTTTTCTTTTTTATTTGAGAGAGCAAAAGGAGAGTCTATATTTCCACCACCAGTAAACTCTACTTTTTGTTGTAATTTTTGTCTTGCACCACTGTCTGGTTCAAAACCATAAACGTATACCTCCTCCCTAATTGAGCTCCACCTATTCGGCATTCCTTTCGCGGAACCGACATCCACAAGACATAAAGGTCTTTTTAAATCTAATGATCGTATTGCTTCAGCCAAGAGTTTCTCGCGTGATGTAATTCTTTTGATGAAAGATAAACCTTCAAGTATTATTTTTACCATATGATTTTTATAAATTATTAAGATTCGATGGTTATTAGTTTGATAGCAAAACTAGTTAAGATTAGTATTTCACTTGCCTCAGTTATTTCCCCAAATATTTACAAATTTTACATCAACTAGATGTAAGCAAACTTCGAAACTTATATTTAAATAATGCATAAGAGTTAATTAGAAATTTACCCATTAGACCTTTTCGTGGAATTTCAAAATTTAAAGTTATCCTTGGTTTTGACGAAATATGGGAACCCTTTCTATGATAACCTGAAGTGTTTGCTAAAACGAATAAGCCTTTTTTTCCAGTAAAAGTTCGTAATGGATATTTATTCATTGCATCTTCTAAATCCCTACCTCTAAGCCTAGTAGAACCAGACGAGTATAGATCACCACTTATCACAGCATTATTCGTTCGCTTTGATCTAAAGGCTGCATCGCTATAGGTTCCTTCTAAATATTCGAAAGGGGCATCTTTATCTGTAATATCCTGAAGATAAATAAAACCTTTTGCAATCCCAGAGAATGTATCTTGATGCATTTCAGAGTTCGAGTTTTCTCCGTAAACTATTGCCAACGAGAATGAGATGTCTTCCAGCTCACATTTATAGCCAGCTAACGCAGAAAGATGATGTCTAAAATCCTTGCCCAAGGACAAATTCAAAACTCTATTAATCTCTTTTGAATGCGCTTCAGAAAAACTGTAATAAGCAGAAAAGGAGCCTTCAATTTTTTCATTTCTTCCGTCTTTGAAATAAGGACGTGCACCTGCGTGACTCGATTTTGAGTAAGTAAGCACGTCTCCAAATAAAATATCTAGATCTGAAAGATTCAACAAATTGAAAGTATAAAATCCAGATCTAAAAGTATTTTGAACGTGCTCTTTCAAGTTTTTTGGAACATCCAAAAGTGTCATTGATGAAACCTTTATATCTGCTATTGTTCTCAATTCGTCATATTTAGTTTTTGCAAAAAACTTTGAAGAAGGTGATTTGTGGGTTACTGATGACCAAAAAATTATGTCTTTAAGTATAGCTGGGAGTATCCTGTAAAATCTCTTTGTAACAAACGCAGGGACAAGCTTTAGTTTTTTATAACTAAACCTAGATATGATATTTTTCTCTTCATTGAGATTCTTGTTGATTAATGAATCTATGTTCTCAGGAAACATTGATTCAATTTTCTCTATGTTATGTAAACTATTTGAACTTTCCATTTAAGTGAATTGTATGCCCTGATCAGGAGCAACTTTTGAAAGTCTTCTTATCAGTTCCATGTCTTCTTCATTCTTTAACAAAAAACTACTCCATTTGGAGGATTCTATAAGTTTTGTATTTTCATCAAATAACTGTCCTATCATTAACTTATCAGTCATTTTTCTATGCCATCCCATCATAGCATAGTTAAAAATAGTAACAGGATTCAAATCCTGAGTTCTGGCAAAGCCTTCTTTCCAAGTAAAATTAAGCGGGCTCTCTTTATAAACTGCATGAACCAGAGATGAATTTATGCTGACTCCTGAACTCCAACCTTCGTCTTGACTTAAATCCACAAAATTTTTTATATCCGCTAATGTTTGAAGAGGACTTACTGTATTTACCCAAAATATTCGATCACCCTCATTATTTTGAAAAAAATCGTGAACTACTTGATCGCTGGTAGCAGATGAAGAAGCTAAATCATCATCCCTTTTATAAAATTCAACTCCAAGTCTGGTTGATAGAACCTCTAACTCCGGATCATCAGTATTAACTACAATCCTATCAAAAACTCGACTCTTTATAGCCTTGAGTAAGGTTATTTCCAAAACAGTAAAATCACCAATTTTCAAATAGTTTTTTTTTGCAAGCCTAACTGAGCCTTTTCTAACGGGCACCATACAAATATTCATGCTTTTCTACTCCCATACAGAATTAAGTACACATTTAATATTCAAGTTTTTAATAAATCTGGTGATATCTTCTGCCAAGCCGAATTTTTAGAAAGGCTTTTATGAGCTTCTTCAATAATAACTGTACTAATAAGCGATTCTTGGAAAGAAGGTCTCTTACCTTCTAAATCATCAAGTGTTTTAACTTTATTTTCTAGATGAATCACATCATTTAAAAAAGTCAAAATACTGTCTATTCCGTACCCTCTCCAATGAATATCTTGATTCTCAGTTCCATAAGACATACAAAAATCTGGGTTTATATGTTCCACTCCATCGTCATCAGTATTCAATCTAATTCCTCTTTCTTTCTGGTCAGCCTCATAACGACCTTTAGTGCCTACAAATTTGATTTTCTGATCTGATACAGAGGTACTGCTTTCGGGATCTATCCAGCTTGTTAAAAGTGTCTGAGTGAACCTTGTCCCATTAGCCATTTCCCAATCAATCACACACTGAATGGAGTCATATGTATCGATGTTGTGCTTAATGATCTCAGACTTTTGACCAATTGCCATAACTCTTTTAGGTATTGCACGAGTTACAAACCTGATGATGTCTATGTAATGAATTCCCAAATACTGAAGAATACTTGTTTTTGAGGCCCATTCCTTAAAGGACGAAATCGGGATAGATTTTTTCTGACTATACTCTACCCAACAATTGACTGGTTCGCCTAAAACACCTGACTGAAACTTATCCCTGAGCAATAAATTAGACTTATCCCATCTTTTATGAAATTCAACAGCCCCGTAAAGATTATTCTTTTTTGCAATCTTCACCAAATCTTCTCCCTCTGAGTATGTTGGTGTTAATGGCTTCACAACTAGTGAGTGTAGGCCTGATTCTAAACAATCTTTTGTTACCTTATGGTGCAAATGATCTGGTATGGAAACAATCGCGCAAGCTGGTTGTTCGATACCTTGCAAAACGTCTTTATAAGAAAAATTTACTTGAGATTCGGTCCTGGGATAAGCATTTACCTCTATGTCTACGCCAGTTTTTTTCTTAAGCTTTTCAGCCTTATCCAAAAATTCTCTTGATGAAGATGTTGAGGTCGAAACACAGTGAATAGCTCCAATGTATTCATTGTTACGTCTAGTTTCGAAAATTGCTGGTAATATTGTCCCGAAACCCTCTGTCCCCTTACCACAAACATACAATCCAGCTCCAATAACTACTATGTCTATTTTTTTCATAAATTAGTCTCTACAAATACTTACCGCAAAAGTGTTAAGCAAAACTCTTATCTCAATTTTAAATATATCCGTGAGATGAAAGCACTTTTTCAAACCTTTCTCTCCACGAGTCAGAACGATTAATGAGAGCTTTGTAATAAGGGTGGATACCATCTGATGATATTTTATAGTCAGACTTAACCAAATCGGAAATTTTATCTCTCAACTCATTTGAGTCGCTTGCAGATAAGACAATGTTGAGCTTTCTGTAGATTGTTGTATGTGAATTTCCTTCTGAAACTTGCTGTTTAGAATGTTTATTAGGATCGAAGTACTCTATCACAGGTACATTCAGTAAAAAGCAATCCATAGCGCCAGAAGACCAAAATGAAATAACAAAATCTGCTTCAGTTGCAAGCCTCAAGATGTGTTCATCTTTAATATAGATAGAAGGGAAATCATTGGTTAAATTATCCCAATGAGAATTTACTTCTCTTGGGTGTTTTTTTACTATTAAGTTGTAATTTGAAAATGAAGAATGAATATTTTCAATTGTTGTTTGAACCAAGTTTTCATGTGATTCTCTGTCTAGATAACTTCCATAACCTCTGCTAAGGATAAGTATGTTTACTGAATCTCTTTGAGGAAAAGTAGAGCGAAATTTTATAGATTTATTCTGTAATTCCTTCAACCATCCTCTAGAGTACTTTGGATGTCCAAGATACAATTTTTCTAAACTTTCTTTTGCCAACTCTTCGTCATCATTTATATAAAAATAATCTGCAGGGTGGCCAAGAAGAAGAAAATTGAATTTATTGAAATCATTCGTTTCATTTTCGTTATATTTTTGATCGAGCTTTTCTGCATATATATGAGGCGAATGAGGGCAATAAAAGTATATTGATTTATTAAATTTTTGTTTCAGCCATTTGTCTCTAGGTCTTCTTAGGCTGGGGTACTCAGAAAACAAAATATTTTTTTTATCTTTTAATGCTAAGATTTCATACGGCAAAGAGTTGAAAAAAATCAACTCATGAATCTTTTCATAAGCCCTGTAAATAAAACCCAATAAGGATTTTTTACCAAACCCAAATCGAAGATAGGCACGATAAGTTAAGTAACTTATGCGTTCAATTTTTTCAAAAAAATAACCTCCAATAAAGAAAACTTTAATGTTCTCTTCGTCTTTATTAATAAATTCAAATAGCATTTGATTATTTTCGACACTTTGTTTGCAGTGTCTGCTTAAAAAAACGATTTTTAAAAAAAAACCTCTTTTTAAAAGCATATCAAGGATTGGTAACATCCAATCAAGCTCTCCTGATGAACCTGATAAAAAAACAATTACGTTGTTATTAGTTTTTAAAACATCCATAACTTTTTTAGATACTAAAACTCAACTCAGTCAGTAACATTAATTGGTCGAAATAAATTCTTTCTATTTAAAAATGCCTATACCATTCTAAATTTTTCCGATACTATCTTTCTTCTTCTCAATCCATTTAATTAGAGTTTCTTTGTCCATCCATTCTGTATTTGTATCTGAGCAATATGTAAAATCTGGTTTTACTTTGATGCCATTTCCAATTCTTTCTGGATCTTTATTCCATTCATGAATCGATGGCAAAATCTTATAGTGATTTTCATATTTGTAAGTGTATGGAGCATCCTCTATACCTATCATTTGCTCGTGAAGCTTCTCTCCAGGTCGAATACCAACAATATCTAGTTTTGCATCTGCAGAAATTGCATTAGCTATATCTGTTACTTTCATCGAAGGAATTTTTTTTATATAGATCTCGCCACCTTTCATATCATCAAAGGCATGCCAAACCAGCTCTACACCTTCCTCTAAAGTGATCATAAATCTTGTCATGCGTTCATCAGTAATTGGAAAAACACCTGTTTCGGCAATAGATAAGAAAAATGGTATTACAGAGCCGCGAGACCCCATAACATTGCCATATCTCACAACCGAGAAACTTGTGTCGTGGCTTCCTGAGTAAGAATTACCTGATACAAATAATCTGTCAGAGGTCAATTTAGTAGCTCCATAAAGATTTGCAGGGCTGCTTGCTTTGTCTGTAGACAAACTTACTATTCTTTTAACTCTTTTATCTATGCAAGCATCTATCAAGTTCATTGCTCCAATTACATTCGTCTTCACACACTCGAAAGGATCATATTCAGCTGTAGGTACAATCTTTGTTGCTGCGGCATGTACAACATAATCTATTCCATCTAATGCGCGTCTCAGACGATCTTTATCCCTTACATCTCCTATAAAGAAACGAATACGAGGATCATCTTTGTATATTTTGGCCATATCCCACTGCTTCATCTCATCACGTGAAAAAACCACTATCTTTTTTGGATTAAATTTCTTTAGGGTCATTGGTATGAATGCATTTCCAAAGGAACCAGTTCCACCTGTTATTAATATTGAAGAGTTTTTAAGCATCTATTTCACCTTTATTTTTATTTGTTTCCATTAATTCTTCATAACTCATTATTTGAGTTGAATAATCTTTTCCTAGCTGTATTATTTTGTCGCAACTTTTAAGAGTAGTTAATCTATGAGCGATAATGACAACGGTTAATTCTTTATCAAAACCTTCTATGGCCCCCATCACAGCTAATTCAGTCTCATCATCAAGCGAACTTGTTGCCTCATCAAGGATTAAAACACCTGTATCTTTATAAAAGGCTCTAGCTAAACCTACTCTTTGACGTTGCCCTCCGGATAATCTGGTGCCACGCTCACCTACTAAGGTTTTGTAACCAGACTCCCAGCCTTCTACCAAGTTAGAAATTTGAGCTTTTTTTGCAGCTTTTTTTACTCTAGTTTCATCAATTTGATCAGACGGCAAACCGAAGGCTATATTTTCTTCGATTGTTCCGTCAGATAAATAGATGTGCTGAGGTACATTCGAAATGTGTTTCTGCCAATTTCTTTTATTAGATTCATCTATCACTATATCGTCCACCATCAAATCACCATCTGTTGGAGTAAGAAGTCCCATTATGAGATCAAGAAGTGTGCTTTTACCACAACCCGTTGTACCTACTATTCCAATTACTGAACCTTTGGATATTTCAAGGTTTATGTTTTTTAATACCCAAGGAGCTTCATCTGAATATCTAAAACTTAAGTTCTTCAATTCAATTGAATTCTTGAATTTAATTGCTGGCTGGCTTAATAAATTTTCTTCTTGAGGTATAGGTTGATCTAACAATTCCACAACATCAATTAAAGAATATTTTGATCCTTTTATTCTACTATAAGAAGAATAGCCTTTTTGAATTGCAGGTAAGAGTTTTTGCGCACCTAAAACAAATGCTCCCAAGACAGGTAAAAATTGATCTATACCTCCCAAATTTAAAGTTGCTGTGAACGCGAATATTGCCACAATAGAAATTCCTACTGCCTCCATACCAAATCGAGGGCTTGAATAAATCATCTCATTCCTCCAAGAAGCTCTTCTCATTTGCAAATCAGATCTTTTATATAGTTTTGTATAAAAATGTTGATTATTATTTATTAGAACCTCTCTTATACCCTCCAACCCTTCTTGCAATGATTTCACCATCAAATCAGATTTATCAGCAATTAGTTCACTATTTTCTCTCAAGAGACTCCGAGTTGCATACATAACAATCAAGTAAAGCCCACCAAATCCAAGAAAACCAATTAAAGTTACTGATATATCTATAAGTAATAAAACTGCGATAATTCCTATAATTGTCACTGAAGTACTTATTAAATTTAAAACAGGTGCAATCACACCTTTAGTAACAGTTGCTGTTTTAGTAATAATTCCATTTATCACCTCACTGCTGTTACGTGCAACATGAATTGAATAATCCTGATAAAGGGTATTTCTATAAATATTTATACTTAACTCAGCACCTGCCATTTGAGACAATCTCGTTAATGTCCAAAGTAAAGTTAGTCTTACTAATGCTGATAAAATTATTAAAGAGATGAATATGAGTGTGATTGGAAAAGCAAGTTGACTTGGATTACTAATTTCAAAGAATTTTATAAATGGCTGTAGATATACATTTTGAAAGACAGGATCTGGGTCAGATAGAACAGTCAAAAAAGGTACTACAGCACCAAGACTAGCCATTTCAAAGAAAGAAGCTATGACAATAAAAATTTGCATAAAGACAAATTGCTTTTGCTTACGCTTAGATAGGTGATACCAGAGACTAATTAACATAATACTTTAACAGGTATAGATATAGTTAATGCTTTAAACTTTCGTTTAATGAATTATTTATCAACCAAAGAATAAAAGAGATTTATTAAGGGCAAGAAGTTTTCTTTAAAGCCTTCCGTCTACCTCTGATTGGTCAAGTAAATATTTAATGTCATACAGCACATGATTACTTGATCCAAATGCCTTAATTTCCTCTATTGAGAGTTTTTTAAATTCATCATGAGCCACTGCTAAGATTATGGCGTCATATCTCCCCTTTTCTGGTGAATCTAATAGGTTTATATTAAATTCTTTTTTGGCTTCATTTTTATCAATCCAAGGATCATAAACATGAACATTGCAATTAAAACTTTCTAGAGTTGTAACCAATCTAGCAACGCCTGTATTTCGTATATCGGGACTATTCTCTTTAAAGGCCAAACCCATAATCAAAACATTTGCATCAACAGGATTTATTCGTTTTTTTGACATTAGCTGAGCTACTTCGATAGCTATATAACTACCCATGCCATTATTGATGGTTCTTCCAGATGCAATCATTTCAGGATCAAATCCAATTTCTTTAGCTTTATGCGCAAGATAATATGGATCAACTCCTATACAGTGGCCGCCTACCAGCCCAGGGACAAATGGAAGGAAATTCCACTTTGTTCCCGCTGCTTTCAATACAGATTCAGTGTCAATTCCTAGCTTATTAAAGAATTTTGCAAGTTCATTAATGAGAGCAATGTTGACATCCCTTTGAGTATTTTCGATGACCTTTGCCGCCTCTGCTATCTTAATGCTTTCAGCTCTGTGTGTTCCCGCACTAATAATACTTCCATAAAGATTATCAACTTTCTCGGCAATTTTTTCTGTTGATCCAGAAGTAACCTTTTTTATCATAGTTAGTCTATGTGTTTTATCCCCTGGATTAATTCTTTCAGGAGAATATCCACAAAAGAAATCTTGATTAAATTTAAGTCCTGAATTTTCCTCCAATATTGGTACACAAACCTCTTCTGTAGCACCTGGGTAAACTGTTGATTCATAAATTACAAGATCATTCTTTTTCAGAAATCTGCCAACTGTAATACTGGCATTTTTAAGGGGTCCCAAGTTGGGATTATCTAATTTATCAATAGGCGTTGGAACAGTGATTATATAGATATTGCTATCTTGCAAATCATTTATGTTAGTTGTGTAGCTAAGCATAGTTGATTCTTTTAACTCCTCCTTAGTAACCTCTCTTGTTGAATCTTTTCCTAGAAGAAGTTCATCTATCCTCTCTTTATTGGTATCAAAGCCAATTGTCTGAAAGACTTTACCAAATTCAATGGCAAGTGGAAGGCCTACGTAACCTAAACCGATAATAGCTATTCTCTCTTCTTTCATATGTTGTTGTATTTTCTATACCAGTCAACAAAACTCTTTACACCTACCTTAACACTCGTTGAAGGTTTATAACCAAATTCTTTCACTAGGTCATCAACATCTGCATATGTATCAGGTACATCTCCTTGTTGCAGGGGTAGAAGTTCTTTTTCGGCTTTCATTCCAACAGCTGTTTCGATTGCTTCTATGTAATCCATCAGCTCCACAGGGCTATTGTTGCCTATATTATATATGCGCCAAGGAGACAGTGAAGTTCCAGAATCCGGCTCTTCTCCACTCCAATCAATGTTTGAAGAGGCTGGTTTATCAAGGACTCTAACAATCCCTTCAACTATATCATCAATATAAGTAAAGTCTCTGCGATGTTTTCCATAATTGAATACCTGAATTTTTTCTCCAGAAAGAATAGCTTTCGTAAATTTAAATAGCGCCATATCTGGTCTTCCCCATGGTCCATATACAGTAAAAAACCTTAAACCCGTTGTTGGCAAATTATAAAGATGACTATAAGTGTGTGCCATAAGTTCATTTGCCTTTTTACTAGCCGCATATAAGCTCAATGGATGATCAACATTATCATGAATTGAAAATGGCATTTTAGTATTTGAACCATAAACGGAACTGCTTGAAGCATAGACTAGATGCTCTATTTTATTATGCCTACATCCTTCTAGTATATTTCCAAAACCCACTAAATTTGTATTGATATAAGCAAGAGGATTCTCTATAGAGTAACGAACACCTGCCTGGGCAGCTAAATTTACCACTCCTTGAAGTTCGAAGTCTTCAAAAATTTTATCAACCTCGTCTTTATTTTCAATATCAACTTTTAGATGCGTATAATTTTCATGATCTTTATGTCTAGATAGCCTTGCTTCTTTTAAGGATGGATCGTAATAGTTATTATGATTATCAATGCCAACAACTTCATCACCTCGCTCTAGCAATTTTATTGCTAAAGCTGACCCAATGAAACCTGCTGAACCTGTTACTAATACTTTCATTTTCAGAAATTCAAAATAACTCAGTTATCACCAAAAAGATCTCTTGTGAAACATTTTTCTTCAACATCTTTTAAGCATTCGGCATTTCTATTAGCCACAATAACATCACTTATTTTCTTAAAGTTATCTAAATTGGTTATTACTTTTGAACCGAAAAACTCTTTTGTTTCTAGTTCTGGTTCATAAACCACTACCTCTATCCCTTTAGCTTTTATTCTTTTCATGATTCCTTGAATGGCAGAAGATCTAAAATTGTCACTATCTGCTTTCATTACAAGTCTATAGAAACCAACAAGCTTAGGATTAAGTTTCCTTATCTCTTCAGAGATGAAGTCTTTTCTTGTCGTATTGGATGATACTATCGCTTTTATCAAGGTCTGCGGAACATGCTCATAATTAGCAAGTAATTGTTTGGTATCTTTAGGCAAACAATAACCGCCGTATCCAAAAGATGGATTGTTATAATTTTTACCTATCCTCTCATCTAAGCTAACACCTTCAATAATGCTTCTAGTATCCAGTTCATTAGCAAGAGCATAGGAATCAAGTTCATTAAAAAATGAAACTCTCATAGCTAAATAAGTATTAGCAAATAACTTCACAGCTTCTGCTTCAGTAGATCTCATCAGTAGAACCTCAACATCCTCCAATTTAGATCCTTTATATAGCAAGTTTGCAAATTCCTTCCCAAGCTGACACTGACTTCCAACAATTATACGTGATGGATACAAATTATCTCTGAGCGCTTGCCCCTCTCTCAGGAATTCTGGAGAAAAAATAACTCGTGAGGTTTCGAACTTTTCCTGTAAAGATTTTGTATGGCCTACAGGCACAGTTGATTTTATGACCACAAATGCTTCTGAGTTCATTTTCAATGCCGTCTTGACTACGCTGTCAACTGAACGAGTGTCGAATCGATTGGTTTCCGCATCATAATTCGTGGGGGTTGCAACAATTATGAAATCTGAGTCTTTATAAGCCAGTTCGTCATCGAGAGTGGCTGAAATTGCTAAATTTCCTTTCGAAAGATAATACTCAATGTCTCTATCAGCTATAGTTGATTGTTTGTTGTTAATTTTTTCAACCCGTTCGGGGTCAATATCAAGAACGATCACTTCACTATCTTTTGCCAAAAGAGTTGCAAGAGACATACCAACATATCCCGAGCCAACAACTGTTATTTTCTTATTATTTTCCAAGGTATTTTGATTTCAACAATACTGAAGGCTTTTTTCTTAGTCTAATTAGAATTCTTTAAGCCTTTTTGACTATATTGCTATGGGTTTTAGTTAATTTTCTTTACTAAAAAAATAATGATTAACCAATACATATATGACGCTCAACAAGCCTGCTATCAGAGTTGAAAGGATAACAATTAAAGATCTGATTGGTCTAGATTTTTTATCCGGAACAAAAGGGGGTTCCAAAGGTATTAAAATGTAATCATCATATATACTGGCCATCATCCTTGTTTCCAACTGATTTTCGATCAGTTTGCTAATGGATTTTTTAATCTCTATTTGTGGAGTTTGAGATAATTCCCCTTTTAGGTAAGCAAGAGCTTTAGTTGTAGCATCAACATCTATTTCTCTGTTTAAGTTGTTAGCCTCTTGTATTATTAAACTTAGAAAGTCATTCGCGAATACTGGAGAAATATGCTCAAACTTAATTGAGATCAAGCCTGTTAGTTTATCTTTAACAATTGACAACATATCTGAATATTCTCTGTGTGCCTCCAAGTAAGAAGGAATTATGTTTCCATTTACACTAGGTTCTCTTGTCCATGTATTAGATTCGGCATCAAAAATCTCTGGATCAAAATTTATCTGTTGCGAAGAAGCATCAAAGCTCTCGGCCGCCATCAAAGATGGTAGAACATTTTCAAAAGTGATCAAATGCCTAACAAATTCTCTTGATTGAATTATTTCCATTACTTTGAATACTGATGCACCTTCACCCGACAAATCAACACCTACAAGGGAGGCAACACCTGAGAAATCTGACAAAGAGCTTGAATCTTGCTGATCCCTGGCTATAAGAATAGATTCTGAAGTGTAGTAATTGGTCATCATGAGAGAGATGATTATTGAACTAATAGATATCAGAGCTGTTAAAGAAATAATAAGGAACTTGC
>TARA_B100001057_G_scaffold219171_1_pt1 | contig 22607 bp, 19 predicted proteins | sample TARA_B100001057 | Tara Oceans TARA_B100001057 (sample SAMEA2621839) | marine metagenome | biome: marine biome (ENVO:00000447); feature: surface water layer (ENVO:00002042); material: "saline water (ENVO:00002010), including plankton (ENVO:xxxxxxxx)" | depth 5 m
GGACATGAAGGTCATGCTGAACATGGACAAAAAGCTCATGCTCCAAATTGGAATTATAGCTTCTCAGTAAACTATAACTTCACAGAAGATAGTAAATTGATGGTTGAGATTACTGGTAAAGATTCATATATATTTGATTCTCAACATGATGAATTTGAGTCAGATCCATATCACTTATTAAATGCTTATTATTCTCATTCATTTGATAAGTTAAAATTAGGAGTTTATGCTAAGAATATCCTTGATGAGACATATGCTGATCGCGGATTTATTTTTGGATTAGAGCCTCCAATGTACGAAGAAAGACTATATAAATCATATGGACCTCCAAGAGAACTTGGGTTGTCATTAACATATAGTTTCTAATGCCTTATTTTCATAATTTAGCGGGTATAAAAGCCCGCTAAATTATGAAATCAGAAAAACAAAAAAGATTATTTATCATTGATGGTTATGCTACACTTTATAGGGCTCACTACGCTTTAATAAGAAATCCACTAACCAATTCCGCTGGAACACCAACAAGTGCAGTTTTTGGTTTTGCTAATCAAGTATTTCAGCTAATTGAAGAAGAAAATCCAGATTACCTTGTCACAGCATTTGATTCTAAAGGAAAAAACTTTAGGCATGAAATTTTTTCAGACTACAAAGCAAACAGATCAGATATGCCAGATGAAATACAGCAACAGCTTCCATATCTTTGGAAATTGCTAGAAGCTATGAATATACCAGTCTTGAGAGTTGATGGAGTTGAGGCAGATGATATTATTGGTACAGTTGCAAAAAAATGTATGAATGATAGCCTTCAATGCAATATTGTAAGTGGCGATAAAGACTTCATGCAATTAATTAATGATTCAACTTTTTTATATGCCCCACAAGCAAGAAAAAGAGAAAAAGAAATTTTTAATTCGAAAAAAGTTGAAGAAAAGTGGGGCGTTGGCCCTGACCATATTATTGATTTATTAGGATTAATGGGAGATAGTTCAGATAATGTTCCAGGCGTTCAAGGAATTGGACCAAAAACTGCAATGAAGCTTATTAATGAATATGGATCAATAGAAAGTATTTATGATAATATCGAATCAATAAAGAATGAAAAAATGAGAGAAAAATTACTTTTGGATAAAAATAATGCTCTACTAAGTAAGCAGCTTGTTACAATATTGACAGACGTTGACATAGATTCAACAACTGATAGTTTTATTAAAAAAGAAATGAACAATAGTGAACTTGAAGAAATTTTTAAAGAACTTGAATTTTCAGGTTTATTAAAAAAAATAGGATCTAAAGAAGCTATTGAAATAAAATCAGTTGATCGAAAAAAAGATTATAAAAATTTAATGTCATTAGAAGACCTAATAGGTTTTACAGAATCACTTGAACATGGAAAATGGTTATCAGTAGATCTTGAAACAACATCAGTAAATCCAATGAAGGCTGAAATTGTTGGTTTTAGTTTTTCTACAAAAAAAAATACTGGATTTTACGTTCCTATTTTATTCAAAGATAAAAAACAAAATCTTTTTGGAAACAATGATCTTGATGAGGTTGTTAGAATATTAAAACCTTATTTAGAAGATGAAAATATCCCAAAAACTGGTCAAAACATAAAGTATGATGCTCTAATAATGAAAAGATATGGTATAGAGCTCAAAGGAATAGAATTTGACACTATGATAGCTGCTCACTTATTAAATCCTAATGCAAGATCCTACAAGCTTGATAATTTATCATTAGCTCATCTGAATTATAAAATGGTTCCAATTAAAGATTTGATTGGAGTTGGTAAAAATCAAATTACAATGGATCAAGTTACGCTTGAAGATATATCATTTTATGCTGCTGAAGATGCTGATGTTGTTATAGAGTTAACTGAAATTTTCTTAAGAGATTTGAAAAAGCAAAAATTATTTAATTATTTCAAATCAATTGAGATTGATCTTTTGCCTGTTCTCATAGACATGCAATATAATGGAATTTTCGTTGATAAGAATTATTTAGAAGATAGATCTAATGAAATTGGAAAAAAAATTAATGAACTTGAAATTGAAATAACAAAAGTTGCAGGAGAAAAATTTAATTTAAACTCCTCTCAACAATTGGCTGTTATCATGTTCGATAAAATGCAACTTCCAATGATTAAGAAAAGATCTACAGCAGAAGCTGTCTTAAAGGAGCTGGAAACAAAACATCCCTTGCCTAAACTTATTTTACAATATAGAAAACTATATAAGTTAAAAAATACTTATCTAGATCCATTACCTTTAAGCATTGTTAATGCCACTGGAAGAGTACATTCCTCTTTTAATCAAACAATGACAGCTACTGGAAGACTATCTACAAGTAGTCCGAATTTTCAAAATATTCCAATAAGGACTGAGGATGGAAAAGAAGTGAGAAAAGCAATAAGAGCCCGTTCGGATGATTTTGAAATTTTTTCAGCTGATTATTCTCAAGTAGAATTAAGAGTAATGGCTCATTTGAGTGGAGACAAATCTTTAATTTCTGCTCTTAACAATGGTGAAGATATACATACTTTTACAGCAAAAAATATTTTCAATATCGATAATGACGATAAAGTTCTTCCTGAAATGAGAAGGATAGCTAAGATTGTCAACTTTGGTATAATGTATGGAGCTGGTCCTTTTCGATTAAGCCAAGAGCTTGATATTCCTTTTGCAGAAGCAAAACAAATAAAAGACTCATACTTTGAAAAATATGTAGGTATTGAGAACTATATTGAAAATTCTAAAAAGCAGATTAAAGAAAGTAAATCTGTAGAAACCTTGCTTGGTAGAAAAAGAGCGGTGTGGGATTCAGATAGTCAAAATAAAATAAGACGTGATGCTGCAGAAAGAATGGCAATAAATATGCCCATTCAAGGTACAGCAGCTGAAATGATTAAATTAGCAATGATAAAGATTCACAGAATAATCAAAAAAGAAAACCTGAAATCTATGTTAATAATGCAAATCCATGATGAACTTCTTCTTGAGGTTCATAAAGATGAATTAGAGTATATAACAAAAATTGTTATTGATAATATGAAAAACGCCATGAAATTAGACGTTCCAATTGAAATAGATTTTGGTTCAGGCCCATCTTGGTATGAGGCCCATTAGTGAATTACTTCGGTCCAAAAATATTTATTGATTTACAGAATTTGGTAAATAATTATCAAAAATTAGTAGAAAAAATAAACGGCTTATCAGTAATGGCTACTGTAAAGGCTAACGCTTATGGACATGGTGCAGTAGAAATATCTAAAGCTCTAGAAAAAGAAGGAGTAAGATATTTAGCAGTTTTTACAATTGATGAAGCAATCGAGCTTCGAGATTCTGGAATCAAATCAGATATCTTTATTTATTCTAAAATGGATCCAAATAGATTAAAAGAAGTTGAAGAAAATGACTTAACAATCAATGTTTCATCATTTGACGATCTAAATACTCTAAATGATTTTCATGGTAAAATTAAAGCTCATTTGAAGTTTGATACTGGAATGACAAGGCTAGGAATTCCGTTCATAAAAGCTGAAGATTTTTTAAAAAAGGCCATCAACACATCATCTTTATATATTGAAGGACTTTATTCACATTTTGCAACTGCTGATGAAGGTGAATTATCTTACGCAAAAAATCAGCTTGACCAATTCAATGAAATATTAAAAATAGCTGATCATCTAGAAATTAAGCCAAAATTCATTCACTGCAGTAATAGCGGAGCAATTCTAAATTTACCTGAATCAAGATTTAATATGGTTCGAGCGGGAATGTTGCTTTACGGAGCTTTTCCATCCGATGAAGTGCCACACGATATATCAATTGAACCTGTTATGAGTATGACAGCGCCTGTTGTTGAGGTGAGGGACGTAAAAAAAGGAACACTGATTAGTTATGGAGGTGCATATAAAACAACTACAGATACAAGAATAGCTGTAGTACAGGCAGGATTTGCTGATGGAGTCCCAAGGCCTTGGTATGTTGAAGGTTATGTCTTATTTAAAGGAAAAAAACTAAAAATAACTGGAAGAATTTGTATGGATCAATTAATGATCGATGTTGGTAAAAACAATATTTCTTATGGTGATGAAGTTTTAATTTTTGGTTCTAACAAAAATGGCAGTATTGATATTAATGATATTGCTAAAAGTATTGATTCAACCTCCTATGTGCTTGTTACCTCAATTGGAATTAGACCAAAAAGAATATATTAAAATCAAAAAACCTTCTGCTTAAAATTATTGCATTATTATATTACGTTAACGTAAGTTATATAACTAAGACGTAATATAAAAAAAATGAGAAAAGAAAAAATATTTACTGTTCCTGAGCTAGCCAAAGAACTTGGTTTGACCGAACGTGCAATAAGATTTTATGAATCTAAAGGTCTTGTTTCTCCAAAGAGAGCTGGAAATACGAGAATTTTTTCTTATGGTGACCGTACAAGATTAACGATTGTTATGAGGTCAAAAAAAGTTGGATTTTCACTTAAAGAAATAAAGGATTTTCTTGATTTATATGACGTGAATTCTAACCATAAGCAGCAAGCAAAAAATGGATTAGATATTGTTGAAAAAAGAATGAGTTCACTTAAAGATCAATATAAAGAGATTGATATTATGTTGAATGATTTAAAAGGAATCAAAAAAGAGCTATCAAGAGTTGTGAAGCATGGTAGAAAATAAAAAAATTAAAATTGGATGTGCTTCAGCTTTCTGGGGAGATACAAACGATGCAGCTGCTCAGCTTGTTAAAAGTAATGAGCTTAATTACTTAGTTTTTGATTTTTTAGCAGAAGTAACAATGTCTATTTTAGCTGCAGCAAAAATAAAAAATCCCGACTTAGGGTATGCTACTGATTTTATAAGTCAAACTGGACCACTATTGGGTGAAATAAAATCTCAGGGAATTAAAGTTATTAGTAATGCAGGTGGAATAAATCCAATTGCATGCAGAGAAGCTTTAATTAAAGAAGCTGATAAACAAGGACTGAACTTTAAAATCGCAATTGTTGAAGGAGATAATTTATTTCATCAGAAAGATAATTTTCTTAAAAACAGTGTTAGAGATATAGATACAAATAGTGATATGCCAAAATCAGTTACAAGTATTAATGCATATTTAGGAGCTGAACCAATCAAGAGAGCTCTTGAAGAGGGCGCAGAAATCATCATAACAGGAAGATGCGTTGATAGTGCTGTAACTTTAGGTCCATTAATGTATGAATTTGGATGGAATTCAACAGATTATGACTTACTTGCTGCTGGTAGTTTGGCTGGTCACATAATTGAATGTGGGGCACAATGCAACGGAGGTAATTTTACCGATTGGCATTTAATTAAAGATTTTGATAATATTGGTTTTCCAATAATTGAAGTAGTTTCCAATGGTGATTTCACAGTTTCCAAGCCTGAAAATACAGGTGGCCTTATATCATTCGGGACCGTAGCAGAACAGTTTTTATATGAAATCGGAGATCCAGGAACATACATTTTACCAGATGTCGTTTGCGATTTCAGAAATGTAAAAATTAAAGAAATTGATAAAGACAGAGTCTTTGTGAGCGGAGCATTAGGAAAACCACCAACAGAAACATATAAAGTATCAGCAACATATCTTAATGGATATAGAACTCAAGCATCTGTTATAATAGGAGGAATCAATGCAGCTCAAAAAGCAAAAATTACTGCTGACGCTATTCTTAAAAAAGTATCAAGAATTTTAAAAGAAAGCGGCATGAAAGATTTTACAGATAAAAAAATATCAATAATTGGTACTGAAGAAATGTATGGAAGTAACTCTCAAGAACTAAACACAAGGGAAGTTTTATTAAGAATAGTAGCAACTCATCCACAAAAAGAAGCATTGGTTTTGTTATCAAGAGAAATAGCACAAGGTTCAACGGGAATGACTCCAGGATTTACAAATATGCTTGGGGGCAGACCTTCAGTATCTCCTTCAATTAAACTATTTTCATTTCTTGTTTTGAAGAAGGAATTAAACATATCAATTGAAATTGATAATAAAAATATGGATATAATAATTGATAATAATTATCATAATGATATTCAATTTTCAAAGGAAGTTGTACATAATTCATTTGATGATACAGTTCTCACTAATGAGGTACCTTTATTTAAGCTCGCATTTGCAAGAAGTGGAGACAAAGGTGATCATAGCAACATTGGAGTCATTTCAAGAAAGCCTGAATATTTTTCTTTTATAAAAAATTATTTAACACAAGAGGTTGTTAAAAATTATTTTTCTCATGTTGCAAAAGGTGATGTGCATTGCTGGGAAGTTCCAGGGATCTATGGACTTAATTTTTTGTTGAAACACTCTTTAGGAGGAGGTGGTATGGCGAGCCTTAACATTGACCCACAAGGAAAGGCATATGCCCAGCAGCTTCTAGATATAAAGGTTCCAGTTCCACAAGAAATATATGATGAATTATTAAATAGGGGATAATATGTCGAAACAATTTAAATCTAAAATTGATGTTCAATCAGAGAGTTTTTTAAAAAATCGTGCAGAAATGCTTGAAAAAATAAAAGAAATGCGAGATTTAGAAAAAAGAAGCTTAAATGCTTCTGAAAGTAAAAGAAAAAAATTTGAAGAAAGGAATCAACTTAGTCCAAGAGAAAGATTAAATGCTCTTATTGATACCGATTCAGAGTTTATAGAATTATATAATATGGCTGGATTTTTAGTTGAAGATAATAATCCTGAAACTAGTATTCCTGGTGCTAGTGTAATAGCTGGTATAGGATTTATCCAAGGTGTTCGATGCATGATTATGGTTGATGACAGTGGTATTAATGCAGGTGCGGCGACGAGCACAACAGTAGATAAGTGTGTCGGTTGTTTAGAAATTTCACTCGAGAAAAAATTACCATTTGTTCACTTAGTTGAAAGCGCTGGTATTAATCTTATGAATTATAAAGTTGAAATTTGGGCAAGAGCAGGAGGAATGTTTGCTGGCTTAGCTAAGCTAAGTGCAGCAGGTATACCAACAATTACTATTTTACATGGTCTTTCGACAGCAGGTGGAGCTTATAATGTTGGTATGAGTGACTACGTAATTGGTGTTAAGAAAAATGGAATGGCTGCTTTAGCAGGCCCAGCTTTATTAAAGGCTGCAACAAATGAAGTTGCATCAAATGAAGAGTTAGGTGGTTCTGAAATGCACGCTACAGTATCTGGGCTTGTTGAATATCTTGCAGAAGATGATTCAGATGCTATTGACATCGCGAGAAATGTAATCAATTCTTTAGATTGGAATTCTGGTTTTTCAATATTAAAAAATAATGATTATGTAGAACCAAAGTATGACATCGATGAAATAGCTGGTATCGTGAATTTAGATTATAAAAAACCATATGATGCGAGAGAAATAATATTAAGATTAGTTGATGATTCGAGCTTTATAGAATTTAAGCCAAGATACGGTATTACAACTCTTTGTTTTCAGGCCAATATTAATGGAAATTCTTGTGGAATTATTGCAAATAATGGACCTATTGATACAGATGGTGCAACTAAATCAGCGCAATTTTTTCAGTTATGTGATAAATCTGATATACCTATAATTTTTTTAAATAATGTTACAGGATTTATGGTAGGAAAAAAATATGAGCAGGCAGGTATGATTAAACACGGAGCAAAAATGATACAAGCTGTTACAAATATTACTGTACCTAAGATTTCACTTTATGTTGGCGCAAGTTTTGGTGCGGGAAATTATGGAATGTGTGGTTATGCTTATGATCCAGATTTTTTATTATCTTGGCCAAATGCAGTTACAGGTGTGATGGGTGGTCAACAAGCTTCATCAACAATGGCACAAGTTATGGTCGCTGCAGCAAAAAAACGTGGAGAAGACTTTGATCAAGAAAAGATTGATAAAAAACAAAAAGAAATTTCTGAACATTTTGATAATCAGTCTAGTGCATTTTTTACTTCAGGAAGACTCCTAGATATGGGGATGATTGACCCAAGAGAAACTAGAAAGGTTTTAGCATTTTTACTTCAAACTTGTAAAGAATCAAAAGCTAGAAAACTAAAGTCAAACACATTTGGTATTGCGAGAATGTAAGATGGATTTAGAAAAAAAATTTAATAATATCACTTATAATTTTGAAGAATCCTGGGTTAATATTCAATTTGATGATCCTTCATCAAAAAATGCATTATCAGAAAATATGATTAATGAATTAAATGATTTGCTTAATAAAATAGATGGTGATGATAATATCAGAGGCATCACTTTTAAAGGATCAAATGGAATATTTTGTTCGGGTGCAAACCTTAAAGAAATAAATGAAATCTTTGATTCCAATGATCCAAAAGTCAAAGCTCATAATATTTCGACAAGCATAGGAAAGCTTTTAAAAAGAATTCAGTTGTTACCACAAGTAACAATTATGGTTATAGAAGGCGCAGCAATGGCTGGAGGTTTTGGAATTATGTGTGCAGGTGACATCACAATAGTTCATTCCAAGGCCAAATTTTCTTTAACAGAAACCAAGATCGGTTTAACGCCAGCACAAATATCGCCTTATGTTATAAAAAAAGCAGGTTTTGCAAATGCAAAAAAATTAATGATAACTGCTGAAAAATTTTCTGGTATTCAGGCAAAAGAGTATAAGCTTGCTGATTATTTATTTGAGTCAAATGAGGAGCTGAGTGAAATTGAAATAAAATTGAAAAGACAAATTCTTAAATGTGCACCTAAGGCAATCATAGAAACAAAAAAAATTCTAGATATAGCTTATGAAAGGATTGATCAGGATTTTATTGATTATGCTAGCAAAAATTTTGTTGATCAAATTGTTGATGGTGAAGGAAGAGAGGGAATATTGTCTTTTGTTGAAAATAGAGAACCTAATTGGAAAAAGTAGAATTAATTAAGGAGATAAAATGAAATTTACTGATGAACATCATGCGCTTTATAAAACAGTGAAAGAGTTTGGTGAAAAAGAAATTAAACCATTCAATGAAGAATGGGAAAAAGCTGGTATTTATCCTGCAAAGAAAATTTTTAAAAAAATGGCAGATTTAAATTTACTTGGTATTACAAAAGATCCTAATTACGGTGGAATGGGATTAGATTATTCTTATTCAATAGTTTTTGCAGAAGCTTTAGGACATTCATGTAATGCCTCTGTTGTCATGAGTATAGGTGTTCAAACAGATATGGCAACTCCTGCAATAGATAGATACGGTTCAGATTTAATAAAAAAAGAATTTTTAGCACCATCAATTTCAGGTGATTATGTTGCGTCAGTTGCTGTAAGCGAACCAAATAGCGGCTCGGATGTGGCATCAATAAAAACATCTGCCAAAAAAGATGGAGATGACTACATAATTAATGGACAAAAAATGTGGATAACCAATTCTACACAAGCTGACTATTTTTGTACATTAGTTAATACTAGCAATGATCAATCTCATAAAAATAAATCATTAATTGTAGTACCAGCTAATACTCCTGGTGTAAGCGTTGGAGAAAAAATTGATAAGATTGGAATGAGGTCATCTGATACTGCTCCAGTTTATTTTGATAATGTAAGAGTTCCTCAATCTTTTAGAATTGGAGAAGAAGGATCAGGGTTTACCATGCAAATGCAGCAGTTTCAAGAAGAAAGATTATTTATTGCTGCATCAACATTAATTGCAACTGAAAATTGTATCACAGATACAATTGAATATTGTAAAGAAAGAAAAGCTTTTGGAAAACCTCTTTTAGATAATCAAGTAATACATTTTAAACTAGCTGAACATCAAACAGAGCTAGAATCTCTAAGAGCGCTGGTTTATAAGGCTTGTGACAGGTTCGTTGATGGCAAAGATGTTACTATGCTTGCATCAATGGCAAAATTAAAAAGTGGAAGATTAATCAGAGAAGTATCAGACTCATGCCTTCAGTTTTGGGGAGGAATGGGATATACTATGGAAAATCCTGTTTCTCAGCAGTTTAGGGATGGTAGATTACATTCTATTGGGGGTGGTTCCGATGAAGTAATGTTGCAAATTATTTCTAAATACATGAACACACTTCCTAAAAAAGCTGAGGAGTAAACTAAAACCTAACCAAGGGTAAGAGAAAGGAATTAAGAGGTAATTTTAAACTTTAATTTACTCCTCAATTAGTAAATGTTTTTTTTAAAAAAAGGTTCCTCCTTTTTCAATTTTTAGTTATTATACAAGCAGATCGCGGGATGGAGCAGCTTGGTAGCTCGTCGGGCTCATAACCCGGAGGTCGTAGGTTCAAATCCTACTCCCGCTACTAACCTCCAAATGAAAAAGGATCATTACAATGAAACTATTCAAATTTTTTACACTTTTAGTGGCAACTCTAGTATTATCAAATTGTTCAAATAAAGAAGAACAGTTAATGGAAAAAGCGAATCAATTAGCTCAAAAATTTATTATAACAGATGGTCATATTGATACACCCTGGAGAATGCATAAGGGAGGATATGAAGATTTGTCAGTAAGAACTAAAGGTGGTGATTTTGACTACATACGTGCTAAAAAAGGTGGCTTAGATGTACCGTTTATGTCAATATATGTTCCAGCAACATATCAAGTTACTGGAGGAGCAAAAGATAAAGCTCTTGAATTAATTGGTTATGTTGAAAGGATTACTTCAGACCATCCTGATAAATTTGAAATAGCATATAATCTTTCTGATGCTGAAAGAATTTTTGAAGAAGGTAAGGTTGCTTTACCAATGGGTATGGAGAACGGAGCTCCATTGGAAGGAGATTTATCCAATGTTGAATTTTTCCATAAAAAAGGCATTAGTTATATTACATTAACTCACTCGGAAGATAATGACATATGTGATTCTTCCTATAATCTTGGTGAAAGAACACATAATGGTTTGAGTGAATACGGTGCCAAAGTCATTAGAGAAATGAATAGAGTTGGAATAATGGTAGATATATCTCACGTTTCAGATGAAGCATTTTATCAGGCTATGGATGTCACACAAGTTCCTGCAATTGCATCACATTCATCCGCAAGACATTTCACGCCTGGGTTTGAAAGAAATATGAGCGATGAAATGATAGTAAGGTTAGCAGAGAATGGTGGCGTGATTCAAATTAATTTTGGTTCGAGCTTTGTGACGCAAGATTCAAGGGAAAAAAGAGCAAATAATGCAGATTCAGTCACTAATTATGCGAAGCAAAATGGCTTAGAAAGCAATGATCCGAGAGTTATAGAATTTGCAAAAAAAATAGCTCTAGAGAATCCAGTTTTTTGTGATGTTGCTGATGTTGCTGATCATTTTGACCATGTTGTAAAATTAGTAGGTATCGACCATGTGGCATTTGGCTCAGATTACGATGGAGTTGGAGATACGCTTCCTTATGGATTAAAAGATGCTGCGAGTTTCCCAAATTTGATATATCACTTATTAAAGAGAGGATATTCGGAGGAAGACATTGAAAAGATATGTTATAAGAATATTTGGAGAGTTTGGAAAGCAACCGAAGACTTTGCTAAAAATTCTTAAGCGCTTAAGAAATAACCTGTCTTAATCTTTCAAAAACGATTGCACTTACAGCCGTTGCTACATTCAGTGAATTCATTTCTAGTGACATTGGTATAGTAGCAAGAAAATCTGAGTTTTTAAGAACTTGCTTACTGATTCCACTACCTTCACCTCCAAAAATTAATACTGTTTTCCCTCTCAAATCAACCGAGTACCAATTTTTTGCTTCAATATTATTTTCAAAACTTGTAATCCAAAAATCATTTTCTTTAAAATGATTTATGGCTTTATTTATATTTGTAACAGAGTATAAAGCTACTTTTGAAAATCCTCCTTGACTAACTTGAGCAACAGCACTTGTCATTGAAACACTGTTTCTATCAGTAACAATAACTCCATCAATATTTCCTCCAGCACATATTCTTAAAATTTGACCAAGATTATGTGGGTCTTGAACCTGGTCAAGAACAACAAAACAAGCAGTTTTATTTTCTGTTAAAGGTAAATCATGAAAAGTTTTAGCATGAGCTTTTATAAATATTCCTTGAGCTCTATTGTTGTCGATGTAACTTTTAAAATTTTCACTATCTACTAGATCAATAATGTTTGAAGAAACATTTGATAAAGCATTTTGAAGTTTTTCATTTTGATGGGCCGGTGAATTCAATTCAATGATAATATGATTTATATCAACTATTGAAGATTTAATAGCATCATGGCATCCATTAATGCCATAAACTGAAATACGATGTTTTGTAAAATTTTTCATTAAAATTTCTGTAAATTTTATAAAACAATTTTAATGATAAAAATTAAAGAATCAGAGCTACATTTTTCATTTGTAAGATCAAGCGGTCCAGGTGGTCAGCATGTTAATAAAGTTTCCACAGCTGTTCAGTTGAAATATAATATTATAAAATCTGATATTTCAGAAGACGTGAAACAAAGATTTATTGATAAATACGAAAAAAGAATTTCAAAAAATGGTTTTATTACAATTCTAGCTCAATCTTTTAAATCGCAGAAAAAAAATAAAGAAGATGCTATAAATAGATTAGAAAAGTTGTTTAGTGATATTAAAATTAGAGCGAAGCGAATTCCTACGAAACCTTCTAGAAGTTCTAAAGTAAAAAGAATTGAAACTAAAAAAAGAAGGTCACAAACAAAGAAAAGTAGAATGAAAGTTAATTTAAATGACTAGATATATAATGATTTTTTTCTTGGGGCTAGTGTTAGGTCAAGATTTAGAAAAGAAGAGTGAAAGTAATATTCAGCCCTTGCTTGTGGAAGAGCTTTCCAAATTGGAGCTTATGTTAATTGCTGACATAAACACTAATGAAACTTTAAAAAAGTTTTTTGAGATTAATATTATAAATGAATCAATTCAATTAAATGCTCCAACATATGATAGATTCGCTATGGAAAATAATATAGGAATGCTTTTACCATTTAATACCTCTTCTTCAATTTATCTCGATGCAGGAATAAAAGGTTGGATTGAGGCTAATAAATATATTTCAAAAAATAATAGTATTTATTCAAGAGGTTTTTTCAACTCATCAGTTGATAAATTTTCATACTACAATACAAGAAAAACCTTTATAGATACAGATAATTATTTTAGAGATCCTTGGAATCAAAGAGATTTTAATGATTACATGAGGTATCTTCATACTCCTCCAAATATTAAACATTCTGAAATAAATACCATTTATGATAGAAATAGGTAAAGTTTTAAAAGGGATTTCGTTTGACCCCTTGAAATTTCCCGACATTTCAGTAAAAGGTCTTACAAATAATTCACTTAAAGTCAAAAAAGGGTTCATTTTTTTTGCTTTTCAAGGGAGTAATATTGATGGAAATAATTTTATTCAAGATGCATTAGATAATGGAGCTTGCTTAGTAATTACAGATTCAAAAAAAGTAGAACCTCATCAAAAAATAATAAAGGTTGATGATGTAAGAGTTGCAGCAGGAAAAGCTTGCTCAAATTTTTATGAATTTCCACAAAAAAAAATAACATTGGTAGGAATTACAGGTACGAACGGCAAAACTTCAACATCAACCATTTTAAAGAGCATTTTAGATCTTGATGATAAAAAAACTTTACAAGTAGGTACAAGCGGTATAAAGCCTGACATTAATATTGATTTAGGCTTAACTACTCCCGATATTTTTGACTTGTATGAAATATTAAATCATGCTGTTAATGAGAACTATAAGTTTGTTTTATTAGAGGTTTCATCTCACGCACTATCTCAAAAAAGAATCGAAAATATTTCTTTTGATATAACAGCATTTACAAATCTTACACTTGATCATTTAGATTACCATAAAACAATGGAAGAATACTTTAAAGAAAAGTTAAAATTGTTTGATTTAAATAAAGATAATGGTTGCTCAATAGTTATGTATGATGATGAATATGGAAAAAGAATTTCAGAGTTAAAATCAAATACAAAGAAAATATCTTTTATTGAAAACGATGTTGATTACTTTTGCTCTGGCTTCAACTTAAGTGATTCAGGAATAGAGTGTAATCTGGAATGTAGGTCAAATACTTTACATCTTGAGTCAAAGCTAATTGGCTCCTTTAATTTAGAAAATCTCGTCCTTGCAGCATCAATTGCATTAGAATTAAATATTAAAATAGAATCCATTTCAAGAGGAGTAGAAAATTGTTCAAACATTGAAGGAAGACTTCATTTGGTTGAAAATAAAAATAATCAAACTATTTTTTTGGATTATGGACATACACCTGATGCATATCTAAAAGTTTTAAAAGCTCTGAAAAACAACTTTAGTCAACCTTTAAAAGTTCTTTTTGGCGCAGGAGGAGATAGGGATAAATCTAAAAGACCAAAAATGGCTGAGATAATTGAAAAATACTCTATTGAATGTTATCTAGCTCCTGATAATCCTAGGTTTGAAAAAATTGAGCTAATCAATGCTGATGTAATAAGTGGATTTTCAAAAGATACTCATTATTCATTCAATGATAGAGCAGAAGCTCTTAAGTTCGCTTTATCAAAACTAAAATCTGATGAAATATTAATTATATTTGGAAAAGGAACTGAAAAGTTTCAAGATATAAATGGTAAGAAGCATTTCTTTTCTGATATTGAAATAATAAAAGAATTCTATGAGAATTAATCTTAAAGAAAAAAATCATTTTCATTCGGTCTTTGAGACTCTTTTAAATCGATTAATTGGTAGACCGATTGAAGGAATATCGATTGATAGTAGAAATATCAAAAAAAATGATTTATTTATAGCAATAAAGGGAGAAAATTTTGATGGAAATGATTTCTTAGGTCAAGCAATAGATAATGGCGCAAGCTATTCTTTGTCATCAAAAAAGAACAAAAGCGACAGACATATATATGTAGAAAACCTGAATGATTTTATGAAAGAATTAACTGTTAATTGGCTTAAAGATTTTGAAGGAAAAATTGTAGGTATTACAGGATCTAATGGAAAAACTACAACTAAAGATTTGATAAGTCATCTTCTTCAATCTAAGCTTAAAGTCCAAAAAACAAGAGGTAATTATAATACATCAATAAGTGTTCCTTTATCAATTTTATCTTTTTCTCTTAAAACTGATATATATGTATTAGAGTTAGGAGCAAATAAAGTTGGAGATATAAAATATTTATCATCTATAGTTAATCCAGATTACGGAGTCATAACAAGTATTGCTGCAGCTCATCTTGATGGATTTGGTTCAATTAGAAATATTGAAAAAGAAAAAAAATCAATACTAGATTTTTCATCCAAAAAAATACAACTTCAATGAGATTGAGCCGAATGACTTAAAAATTAATTTAAAAGGTACTAGGAGTGATATTTTTATAAAAAATTTCCAAATTGCTGCTCATATAGCTCATGATATTTTTAATGATCTAAAAATCAATGATTTTGACGAAAATTCATTAATGGATTGTTTCAAAAATTTTGAAATTCCAAAAGGAAGAGGTAATGTCCTATTTATAAATAAAATTAGAGTTATCGATGACTCATATAATGCAAATCCTGAATCAGTTAAAGCAGCGTTAGATTACCTAAATCGATTCAAAGAACACAGAAAAATATTTGTTTTTGGAGATATGAAGGAGCTTGGAGAAAATGGAGACAATCTTCACAAAGAAATTGGCCAATATGCAGATGGAAAAGCAAATATATTATTGACTGTTGGTAAGTTGGCTAAAAATGCACAATCTAATAGTAAAAATTTTGCTTTAAGCTTACATTTCAATGATAATTTTTCTTTGCTAGAAAAGTTAAATGAACTTTTAACAGACGGAGATGTTGTTTTGATTAAAGGATCCAGAAGTATGCATTTAGATCAATTAGTTAATGAGTTAAAAAAATGTTAAATGAATTATTAGTACCATTAAGAGAATATTTTGGCTTTTTAAATCTCTTTGAATATATCACTTTTAGAGCTGGAGCTAGTGCAATTTTAGCATTATTAATCAGTTTTATTTTTGGACCTTACGTATTAAAAAAACTCATCAATTTACAAATAGGAGAGTCAATAAGAGATCATGGACCTGACTCTCATAAGGAAAAACAAGGTACGCCTACTATGGGTGGTGTAATAATAATTTTATCAACGATTGTTCCCACAGTACTTCTGGCTGATTTAAGCAACTTATTTATACAAATAATATGCGCATCAATGATTTGGATGGGTTTGGTAGGTTTCTATGATGATTATTTAAAGGTTGTCAAAAGAAGAAAAGACGGGTTAAGTGGAAGATATAAACTTCTTGCACAGACTTTTTTAGGTATTTTTATATCATATTTACTAATTAGTTCAAATGTCTATGGGGATTATACTTTATCAACTTTTGTACCTTTTCTAAAAAACGTATCTATAAATTTTTACTACCCAATTATATATGCTATTTTTATTATTTTAGTTGTTTCGGCCACTTCAAATGCTGTTAACCTGACAGATGGTCTTGATGGATTAGCAGCAGGATTATTAGCAATTTCTGTAAGTGTTTTTGGTATTATAGCTTACATATCAGGAAGAGTTGATTTCACTGATTACCTATATATTGCATATCTTCCATTGGCAAGTGAATTAACTATTTTTGCAACTGCATTTTTTGGAGGTTGTTTAGGATTTCTATGGTTTAATGCAAAGCCTGCTGAAATTTTTATGGGTGATGTTGGTTCATTGTCAACAGGTGCAGCTTTAGGAACGCTAGCAATTTTATTAAAGAAAGAAGTTTTATTAATTATTGTCGGTGGTGTTTTTGTTGTAGAGACTTTATCAGTAATTATTCAGGTTATTTATCATCGATACACGCTAAAGAAATATGGTGTGCCAAAAAAATTCTTTTTAATGGCACCAATTCATCACCATTTTGAATTAAAAGGTTGGCCTGAATCTAGAGTAGTTACTCGTTTTTGGATAATAGGTATTTTATTTGCATTATTATCACTAACAACATTTAAAGTTAGGTAAATGAGAAGAAATACAGTAAGTGTAAAGATTGGCGATCTATTCATTGGAAGCGATCATGCCATAAAAACACAATCTATGACAACTGCTTCAACAGCGGATACAAAATCAAGTGTTGATGAAGCAATCAGAATTTTTGATGCTGGTGGAAAGCTTGTAAGATTTACAGCTCCAAGCATAAAAGAAGCAAAAAATCTTAAAAATATTCGTAATACACTAATTCAAAAAGGTTACAATAAACCTTTAGTGGCTGATATTCATTTTACTCCAAATGCAGCCATAGTCGCATCTGAGATTGTCGAAAAAGTAAGAATTAATCCAGGTAATTTTGTTGACAAAAAAAAATTTGAAGTGAAAGAGTATGACAATGAATCGTATCAGGATGAGGTTAAGAAAATTGAGAAGAAGTTTATCAGCCTTATAAACTCTTGTAAGGAAAATAATACAGCTTTAAGGATAGGAACAAACCATGGCTCTTTGTCTGATAGAATAATGAATAACTTCGGTGATACCCCAAATGGAATGGTAGAATCAGCTATGGAATTTTTAAGAGTTTGTAAAAATGAAAATTTTGACCAAATAGTTTTATCAATGAAGTCATCTAATCCAATCGTTATGATTCATGCTTATAGACTTTTAGTGAAATCAATGGATTCAGAAAACATGTTTTTTCCTCTTCACCTTGGAGTGACGGAAGCTGGAGATGGTCTAGATGGAAGAATAAAATCTGCATTAGGAATTGGAACACTGCTTTCAGAGGGTTTGGGTGATACAATTAGGGTGTCTTTAACAGAAGATCCTGAGTTTGAAATTCCTGCAGCAGAAAAAATACTTTCAAAAATTGAATCTTTTAAAATAAAAAAATCTAATTTTAATAATATAAGAGCATTTTCATACTTTAAAAGAGATACATTCACAGTAGAAAATATTGGAAGAGATAATCCTCCAATTGTTATTTCTAGTGATGAGAATTCATTTGAAGATAATTCATCTGATTATATTTTTGCAACAGAGTTAACTGATTTATCAGCAGATAGAAACTACATTTTACCACAAGACCAATGGAAAAAAGCTAAAAATAAAAACATTTTTCCATTTTATGAATCAGTTCAAGAGTTTAGAAAAAGTGAAAAAAAATCAGATAATATTAATTTTATTAATCTCAGTTTTAGGAGAATTAAAAATACAATTAATCAATCTTTTAAAGAAAATGTTATTTTTGTTTTGGATGTTAGTGGAAAATCCAGACATGATTTAGTTGATGCTATAGATTTTTTTGAAGAACAAGATATAAAAAATCCTATAATTTTTAGAGGAAATTATGAGCATGAAGATTTTGAAAAAGTTGCAATTGATGCATCTATTGATATAGGATCATTATTTCTTGAAGGTATGGGAAATGGAATATGGTTATCATCAGAAAAGCATAATGACAAAATTAACGAATTATCTTTTTTAATTCTGCAAAATACACGTACTAGAATCTTTAAAACTGATTATATATCTTGCCCATCTTGTGGAAGGACAAAATTTGATTTGCAGCAAACAACACTAATGGTCAAGGAGCATACTAGCCATTTGAAAGGCCTGAAAATTTCTGTAATGGGGTGTATTGTAAATGGACCTGGAGAAATGGCTGATGCAGATTATGGCTATGTTGGCTCGGGTACTGGATTTATTTCATTGTATAAAGGTAAGCAATTAGTTAAGAGAAATATACCAAGTAAGCATGCTGTTGATGAACTTATTCACTTAATTAAAGAAAATGGTGATTGGATAGAGCCAAAATTATAATTTTGTCTGTACTTGACGATATTAACATTTATTAGTAATCTACCCACGAAAGGTAAAAAATGGAATTTTTGCAAATAAATATGGTAACAGAAATTGGAATCGTTGTAATTGGAACATTCTTAGGATTTGTTTTTAAACGATTTCTTTTTAGTAAAATAAAATTATTGTCTGATAAAAGCTCTTGGAAAGGCGATGATGTTGTTATTAACGCTTTTAATTCAATAATTGTTTTTTGGTTTTTTCTTGCATCCCTATCAATTGCTGCAAGTGATGCTAATTTACCTGAACCATTAGGTATATACTTACCTAAAATTATTCTATCATGTTTAGTTATATCAATAAGTATTACATCATCAAGAATTGTTCTTGGTTTGTTAGATGTTTGGGCTGATTCAAATACATCATTACCTTCAACTGGTATTTTTAAAGGATTAGTTAATTTTACGATTTTTGCATTAGGATTCTTATTTGTTCTCCAAACATTTGGTGTTTCAATTACGCCACTTATTACAGCTTTAGGTGTAGGTGGATTGGCTGTTTCTCTAGCCCTAAAGGATACTTTATCAGATTTATTTGGAGGAATTAACATTTTACTGAGTCAAACTATGAAAGAAGGTGATTTTGTAGAGCTTGATAATGGTTTTCAAGGATATGTTAAAAATATTGGATGGAGATATACAACAATTAGAGAAAGAGCAAATAATATAATCTCAATTCCAAATTCTGTTCTTTCTGGTTCGGTATCAAAGAATTTTACTTCGAAAGATGCAGCTTTCAGAGTTCCGATTAAAATCGGAGTTGCTTATGACAGTGATTTAGATCATGTTGAAAAAGTTGCACTTGATGTTGCTAATAAACTTTATGACAGTCTTGATTGTATCAATAAAAACTATAAGCCAACAATAAGATTTAGAGAATTTGCTGATTCTAGCATTAATTTTTTCATTTATTTTCAAGGAAAAGAGTTTGGTGATCACAACACAATTCTTAATGAATTCATTAAAGCTTTACATAAAAGGTTTAGAGAAGAAAATATTGAGATTCCATTCCCAATGAGGACTTTGATACATAAAAATGAAATTAAGAATTAAACCTTTTGACGATAGAGCAAAAACTTTGTATGAAAATCATGCACATTTTCATTCAGGTGATGCAGGTTTAGATCTTTTCGTTGTTGAAGATCAAATTATTCCTGCAAATTCAACCACACCCATACCGCTGCGAATTGCTTGTGAGAATATTGATAATAAAGCTTATTATCTTTTTCCCAGATCAAGTATCTCAAAGACTCCATTACGTCTTGCAAATTCTATTGGTTTGATTGATGGAGGTTACAGAGGTGAAATTGTTGGAATGGTTGATAATATTTATGAACAAGATTATAAAATTCACAGAGGTGAAAGGTATTTTCAGCTTGTTGCAGTTGATAGTTCACCAATTGAATTTGAGCTTGTTGAAGAGCTTTCCGATACTACTCGTGGAGAGGGTGGGTTCGGCAGTACAGGCAAATAATTTCTTATATTGAAAATTATTTGTTATTAACATCAATTTATACTAAAATTCTAGGCAATTTTGTAAATAAAAATTTAAAAAAGGAGTATTAATGTCTCTAAAAATTAAACCACTCGAAGATAGAGTAGTAGTCGAAGCTTTAGCAGCAGATGAAAAAACTGCTAGTGGTATCATACTGCCTGATACAGCTCAAGAAAAACCGCAGCAAGGTACTGTTGTAGTTGTTGGTCCAGGTAAACATGATAAAGATGGCAAAGTCGATATGACTGTTAAGCCAGGTGATGTTGTTTTATACGGTAAATATTCAGGAACAGAAATCACACATGATGGTAAAGAATTACTAATCATGAGAGAAAGTGATATTCTGGCAATCTTATAAGGAGAAAAAATGGCAAAAGATATTGCATATGATACAGAAGCAAGAGGGTCCCTTAAAAAGGGTGTAGATAAGCTTGCTAATGCTGTAAAAGTTACACTAGGTCCTAAGGGTCGTAATGTTGTTATTGAAAGAAAATTTGGATCACCATTGGTTACTAAAGATGGTGTATCAGTGGCAAAAGAAATTGATTTAGAAGATTCACTAGAGAACGTAGGTGCTCAGATGGTAAGAGAAGTTGCATCAAAAACTTCTGATGTTGCGGGAGATGGAACAACTACTGCAACTGTTCTTGCTCAATCAATAATTGCTGAAGGTTTAAAAAATGTTACCGCTGGAGCAAATCCGATGGAAATCAAAAAAGGTATTGATCTTGCAAAAGATAGCGTAGTTAAATCAATTGCAAAGATTTCAAAAGATATTCCAGATTCTAAGCAAATTGCTCAAGTAGCAACCATATCTGCAAATGATGACCATGAAATTGGTTCTAAAATTGCAGAAGCTATGGATAAAGTTGGTAAAGATGGTGTTATTACTGTTGAAGAATCTAAAACAGCAGAAACCTATTTAGAATTTGTAGAAGGTATGCAGTTTGATAGAGGATATTTATCTCCTTATTTTGTAACTAATTCAGATTCCATGGAAGCAGACTTAGATGAACCTTTTGTATTAGTTCACGATAAGAAAATTAGTAATATGAAAGATCTTTTACCTTTGCTTGAAAAGGTTGTTCAAGCTGGTAAGCCAATCTTAATTATTGCTGAAGATATTGAAGGTGAGGCGCTTGCTACTTTAGTTGTTAATAAGCTCAGAGGAACATTTAAAGTATTAGCTGTTAAGGCACCTGGATTTGGAGACAGAAGAAAATCTATGTTAGAAGATATTGCAATTTTAACTGGAGCAACTGTTATTTCAGAAGAACAAGGTTACAAGCTAGAAAATGCAACTTTAGAATTTTTAGGAACATGTAAGAAAGTTGTAAGTGATAAAGATAACACTACTATTGTCGATGGTAGTGGAGACAAATCTACTATTGAAGCGCGAGTAAATGAAATCAAGGTTCAAATCGAAAAATCTACTTCTGATTATGATAAAGAAAAAATGCAAGAGAGATTAGCTAAGCTTTCTGGTGGTGTAGCAGTGCTTAATGTAGGTGCCGCGACGGAAGTTGAAATGAAAGAAAAGAAAGCAAGAGTTGACGATGCATTACATGCTACTAGAGCAGCAGTTGAGGAAGGTATTGTTCCTGGAGGTGGAGTTGCACTTTTAAGAGCAAGCGTTGATTTAGAAAAGCTGAAAGTAACAACATCTGAACAAGTCGGTGTTGATATTATGCAAAGAGCTCTTGAGGGCCCAATAAGGCAAATATGTTCAAATGCTGGAGTTGAGGCTTCTATAATTGTTCAAAAAGTGATGGAAGGCAAGTCTGACTTTGGTTATGACGCTAGAAATGACAAATATGTTAACATGTTTAAAGCTGGAATCATTGATCCGGCAAAAGTTGCAAGAGTAGCTGTTGAAAATGCTGCATCAATCTCAGGACTGTTGCTAACAACTGAAGCAGCTATTACAGAGCAACCTGAAAATGATGTACCAATGCCAGGAGGCGGTGCACCGGATATGGGCATGGGCGGCATGGGCGGCATGGGCGGCATGATGTAAAAGAGAAATTATTCTTTTTTCAAAAAAACCCTCATTAGTGAGGGTTTTTTGTTTGTAATATAAATATATGTTAAAAATTTCTGTAAAAAATCTAAGAATTATAGGTCACCATGGTGTTTATGATCATGAAAAGATAAATGGCGTTAAACTTGCAATTGACGTAAATCTTATTTTTCATAAACAAAAAATTAATGACTCCATAGAACAAACAGTAAACTATGTAGATATTATTAATCATATCAAGAGCATTAATCAAGAAAATAACTTTGATTTACT
>TARA_B100001057_G_scaffold196758_1_pt1 | contig 22601 bp, 19 predicted proteins | sample TARA_B100001057 | Tara Oceans TARA_B100001057 (sample SAMEA2621839) | marine metagenome | biome: marine biome (ENVO:00000447); feature: surface water layer (ENVO:00002042); material: "saline water (ENVO:00002010), including plankton (ENVO:xxxxxxxx)" | depth 5 m
ATTGACCTTATTCCAACTAAAGAACAAAAACTCCAAATTATGTATGGAATCAAAGGTGAAAAATTACTTACTGAAAAAACATTAGACCATCTGTCAGGTTATAAAAACTCAAAACCTGTGAGAGTAGGAAATGCAGCTTTTTCTCAAAAACAAAATGACATATATGGCATTCTTATGGATGCCATTCATTATAAAATTGAAAAATTTACTAACGAAAATGATAAACATGAAGAGCTTTGGTCAATCGTTAAATCTATAGTATGGGTTGTAAATAATAATTGGAACTTACCTGATAAAGGAATATGGGAATTTAGAAATGAGGATCAACATTTTACTTTTTCAAAATTACTTTGTTGGGTAGCAATTGATAGGGCAATTAAAATTTCCGAAATAATTCAAAATGGTAAATCAGCAAAAAAATGGATGCCTTTAAGAGATGAAATAAAAAATGATATAATGGAAAATGGCTGGAATGAAAAAAAAGGAGCTTTTACTCAATCATATAGCTCTGATCATCTAGACGCCTCTATTTTACTTATGGAACCGTATGGATTCATAGATGCAAAAAATAAAAAATATGTTAGTACTGTTAAAGCAATTGGAAAAGAATTGTCTCACGAGGGTCTTCTTTTTAGATATAAAAATACTGATGATTTTGGAACTCCAAGCTCATCTTTTACCGTTTGTACCTTTTGGTATATAGATAGTTTGTATAAAATTGGTGAAGAAAAAAAGTCAAAGGAATTATTTGATAAATTACTTTCGTATAGTAATCATCTTGGTTTGTTTAGTGAAGATATTGATTTTAAATCAAAAAGATTACTCGGTAATTTCCCTCAGGCATATTCACACTTGGCTTTAATTGATACTGCTCTGAATTTTAATAATTAAGCTTAAGGGGTTTTATTTATTATAATTGTATAATTTTAAATAGAACAACTATTGTTAAAAATGAATAAAATTTTATTTTTTTTGATCTTTTCTTCTTGTTTAATTAATGGGCAAAAAAATGATACTTTTAAATGGTTTAACCCTGAATCATCGAAAGAGAATTTAATTGAAGGACAAGCTTGGCCTAAAGGAGTTGAAAATTATTATGATAGACTTCCATTAAAAGCAAAAATAAAAGTCAATTCTAATGTTTGGGAATTAGGTTCACAATCTTCAGGTCTAATGATTAGATTCAGATCTAATTCTGAAGAAATAAAAGTTCGTTATCAAACAAAGAATAAAAGTTATTCATTAAACCATATGCCTGCCACAGGAGCAAGTGGAATTGATTTATACGCTATTGATGCAGATGGAAAAAAATTATGGGTTTCCTCAACATTTGGAAGAAGTTTTAAAGATACTATTCAATATCATTATTCAAGATTAAAGCCTAATGACAACTATAATAAATTTGGAAGAGAATACAGGCTATATCTCCCCTTATATAATGAGGTAGAGTGGCTTGAAATAGGGGTAAAAGATAATTCTGATTTTAGTCCTTTAACTAAAAGAAAAGAAAAGCCAATTGTTGTTTATGGTACTTCAATTGCTCAAGGAGCTTGCGCCTCAAGACCAGGAATGGCATGGACATCGATTTTAAGTAGGAGAATGGATAGACCACTGATTAACCTCGGATTTGACGGAAATGGTAAAATGCATCCAGAAGTTATTGATTTAGTCAGTGAAATTGACTCTAAAATATTTATCGTAGACTGTATTCCAAACCTTATAAAAAATGATTACGGATGGGAAGATATTGAAAATGAAAAACAATTTCAAAACCTTGTTATAAATTCAATAAAAAAAATAAGATATAGAAATCCAAAAACACCTATTCTAATAACAGAGCATGCAAGTTATAATGATCAACTAATAAAAACATCTGACTATAATGATGAGTATGTTATTCCTAATCTCCTGCAAAGAAAGGTATTTGAATTACTAAAAAAGGAAGGTGATAAAAATCTCTATTATTTGTCTGAAAAGGAAATTGGTTTTACCATTGAGGAAACAGTTGATGGTCTCCATCCCTCTGATCTTGGTATGAAAATTTACGCTGACGCGTATGAAAAAAAATTAAGAAGTATTTTAAATGAACCTGTTGGAGTATTTCAGACAACTCAACCAGTAACTCAATTAAGAGAGCTAGGAAATTATGATTGGGAATCAAAACACAACGAAATCCTAATTATAAATAAATTAAATCCTCCAAAAAATATTATTATTTCAAATTCAATAATTCATTTTTGGGGTGGATTACCTGATTTTAAGACTAAAGTTGAATCTGAATCGTGGGATAATTTCTTTACTCCCCTGGGTCTAAGAAATTATGCTTATGGTTGGGATCGAATTGAGAATGTTTTATGGAGAATATATCATGGAGAGCTCGACGGATTTAATGCTGAAAATATATTAGTACTAATTGGGACAAATAATATTCCCTTAAATTCAAATCATGAGATTATAGAGGGTTTAAGATTAGTTTCTCAGGCAATTAAAATTAGACAACCAAATGCGGAAATATTTCTCATGGGAATTCTTCCAAAAAGAAATTATGAAAAAAGAATCGAAAAACTAAATACAAAAATTTCATATCTAGCATCTGAATTATCAATTAATTATTCATATGTTGGCAACGTTTTTTTAAAAGGAGATGGTAGTCAAAAAATTAATGAAAAGCTTTTCTCAGATGGCTTACATCCAAATAAAAACGGATATAAAAGAATGCGAGATGAATTATTAAAGATTTTAAATTAAATTCTCTTCAGCATAAGTAGTCTAAAATCCATAAGCTCTTCACCATTCTTCTTCAATCCTTTTAAAACAAGTGTTCCTTTACCTTTTTTTAATTTTATTTTTCCCATATTTAAAGGAATGAAATCTTTTACATAAGATTCAATTCTTGGAGACCTATCATTTTCTTTTCCATGTTCATCAGGGTCATAATATTTAGTTATATTTTTTGAGACTTTAAAATTTGAAAAACTTAATTCAATTTCAGACCCTATGGCATCTTTAGCACATGTATAGTAAATAATTACCTCAAAGTTTCCATCCTCTGCTACTTCAGCATCCCAGGTTATAGTATCTTCTATATTTATCCAATTTGTCATGTAACTACAATTTGGATAAAAATTAGATCTAATGATTGAACCGCTTGCCTTTGCATCTCTTGCAGGAATCTGAGTGTTTTTCAGATCAGGGTGACCTATCACAAAAGCTCTTTTATCCTCGGTTTTCAAATTGATCAAAACCTCATTTTCCCATTTAACTTTCTCTATTTTCATAACATCGAACACATCAGAATATTCAGAGGAAACATTTTTTAATTGGTTTGGATCTTCCTTCATATTATATAGATGATTGTTATTACCAAGTCTGAAATCTTGATTTCTCAAACTTAGTTTTCCTCTCCAATAATTAAATATGTACCTATTTGGCCACTCTATTTTTTGTTCAAAAATTAACTTTTTTAGACTAATTCCATCTAATTTGTTCTTTGGCTTAATTTTAATTCCTGCCAGATCTTTTAAAGTAGGTAATAAATCAATCCCGGCAGCAATCTTATGAACTACTTTACCTTCAGGAATATTTGCTTTCCAATTTATAACCATTGGTGATCTAACCCCTCCTTCATCAGTTGAACCCTTGACACCCCTCATTCCTCCATTCCATCTATGACCATTTGGCCCATTATCAGATAAATACACTATTATTGTATTCTTATCAATATTAAGAGATTCTAAAGTTTCAAGAATTCTTCCAACATTCCAATCAACGTTTTCGCACATGGCAAGAGCTGCTCTGGTGTGATTATCTCCTTTGTTTCTGTTATTTCCTGAAGACAGATCGTCAGGTATTTTTGATATTGTACCTTTTTGAGTTATTTTTTTATCTTGAAATTTTTTCCAAAACTTTTCAGGAACTTGCATTGGACTATGAGGAGTGTTAAAGGGTAAATAGAGAAAAAATGGGGATTCTTTATTTTTCTGAATGAATTTTATTCCATGATCTGTAAAATCATCTATTATAAATCCATTTCCTTTTACCAGTTCTCCATTTTTTTCAAGTAAAGGATCAAAATAATTTCCCCAGTGGCCAGAACAAAAACCATAAAAATCGTCAAAGCCCCTGGTATTTGGATGATATGGTGCTTGCATTCCATTATGCCACTTCCCATATGCAGCTGTTTTATAACCAAAAGATTTGAAAACATCTGCTATAGTCTCTTCGTTAATATTTATTCTTTCTCCTCCAAGAGAAACATCATAAACTCCAGTTCTTACATGATGTCTTCCAGTTAAAATTTCTGCCCTAGTAGGAGAGCAAACCGGACTCACAAAAAAGCGATCAAATCTGACACCTTCTTTATTAAGCTTATCTATATTAGGTGTGTTGATGTCTTTATTTCCGTTAATACTTAGGTCCCCCCAACCTTGATCATCAGTTAATATGATTATAACATTTGGAGGTTGGACTTTTTTTTTAGATTCACAGGAAATAAAAAAAGGAAAAAAAATAATAACCAAAAGTCTGCAAAAATATTTTGTTTGTGTCATAGATATATTCTAATGGTTTATTTAAATTTAGTTAAAACCAAATAAAACTTGAAATTATTAATAAAATATCTGCAAGGAGTTATACTATTTTTTGTGTTTTTTTTTAATAAGCTCAATTGTCAAAAAATAAATGAATCTTATAGAATACATCCAAAAAAAACCGATCAGCAAATAGTTGTTGACGGCTTTCTCAAAGAGGAAATATGGGAATCTGCTGAAGTTGCAGATAATTTTTTTATGATTCTCCCGACTGATGGTAAGAAAGCTAATCAGCATTCAGAAGTGAGGATATTATACGATGAAAAAAATATTTATTTTGGAGTTATTTTTTACAACAATAGTTTTAAAGGAGATTACACGGTTGAATCTTTGAAAAGAGATTTTTCTTTTGGGAAAAATGATAATTTATTAATCTCTATAGACCCCTTCAATAATTTAACAACAGGCTTTTCATTTGGATTAAATGCTTACGGAGCCCAATGGGATGGAACAATGTCTAACGGGGGAAAAGTTGACTTGAATTGGGATACCAAATGGATCTCAAAAGTTTATTTTGATTCTGAAAAATGGATTTGCGAAATATCTATTCCACTTAAATCAATTAGATATAAAAAGGGTATAAAAGAATGGGGTATCAATTTCTCAAGGTTAGATCTTAAAGCAAATGAAAAATCAAGTTGGGCTCCAGTCCCGAGACAATTTCCATCTGTAACATTAGCTTACTCAGGAGTACTTGTCTGGGATAAGCCCCCTCCAAAGCAAGGAAAAAATATATCCTTAATCCCATACTCTTTTTTAAATATCGAAAAAATAAATGGAAATAAAATAAATAATAATCAAATTGGTGGAGATGTAAAAATAAGTGTCTCAAGTGCACTAAACTTAGACTTGACTTTGAATCCTAATTTTTCTCAAGTTGAATTGGATCAACAATTAACAAATCTTGATCGGTTTGAGCTTTTTTATCCTGAAAGAAGACAGTTTTTTCTTGAGAACGGAGATTTATTTGCAAATTTTGGATATGAAAGATTGAGACCTTTTTTTTCTCGTAGAATTGGTCTTGGCGTTCCCATTGACGCGGGGTTCAGACTTAGTGGAAATATAAATGAAAAGTGGCGGATTGGGTTAATGGATATTCAAACACAAGAGGTTGATGAACTTGGATTACCTAAGCAAAATTTTGGAGTTCTAACATTACAAAAAAATATTTTTGATAGATCTAATATAGGTTTGATTCTAATCAATAAAGAATCCTTTTCAGGTTTAAGAAATAATATTTATTATGATTCAAAATATAATAGAAATATTGGCTTAGAATATAATTATGGTTCGTCTGATAATTTATGGAATGGTAAAGCTTTTATCTTAAAAACATTCAATAATGAGGGGGTGAAAAATGATTATTCATATGCTTCTCATTTAGAATATAGCTCTACAAATTGGAAGTGGAGAATACAACACGAATATGTTGGAGAAGATTTTAATGCTGAAGTTGGATATGTTCCAAGAAAAGGATATTATAAATATCTATCTTTATTTAGGTATTTATTTTATAAAAATAATTCAAAAATTATTTCACATGGTCCTGAGTTTTCAAGGACATATTTTTTTAATCTTTTTCATGAAAAAACTGATCTTAAAGATAGATTTTCATATGTTATTAATTTCTCCAACAGAAGCAAATTAAATTTATTCATGATTAAAAATTATATTAAATTATTGGATGATTTTGATCCCTTGAGGTCTGGGATCAAATCACTAAGTAAAAATTCTATACATAAATGGGAATCCTATAATTTAGAATTTAATTCAAGGCCTCAATCAAAATTTACATACAAAATAAATGGGATGGTTGGTGGATTTTATCAAAATGGTAAAAGAAAAAGTTTATCTGCTGAATTAGGTTATCGAATACAACCTTTCATTAGCTTTAACTCAATTTTAAATTATAATTCAATTAAGTTAGAAAACCCTTGGAATAATTCTCGTTTTTGGATCATTGGATCAAAATTAGATTTTACACTTACCAATAAATTATTCTTTTCTAATCTTTATCAATATAACGAGCAGTTTAACTTATGGAATTTTAATTCAAGACTTCAATGGAGGTATAAACCAGCTTCAGATTTATTCATAGTTTTTAATAGTAATGAGGCAGTTATCCCAACAGAAATTCAATCTTGGAGCATTAATTTTAAATTGAATTTTTGGTTAAATTTAAACTAACAATAACTATTTTTTTAGATCTAATCCTTTGAAAAAATGAAAAATGCTATTTTATATTTAATTCTCATTTTTAGTTTTTCTGCTAAGTCTCAGATGAATTTTAAATCTGAAGTTGAAGCAATTCAAGAAACAAATGAACATTTAATAAAAACTGAAAATAAGCATATTGTTTTTACGGGTAGCTCTAGTATTAGAATTTGGGAAAATCTATTTGAAATATTTGGGGATTCTACTATTGTAAATACAGGTTTTGGCGGTTCTAAAGCATCTGATTTACTCTATTACATAGATGAATTGGTTTTAAATTTTAATCCAAAAAAAGTAGTTATATATGAGGGTGATAATGATATTAGCGCAGGTCAAGAAATAAACTTTATTTATAAAAATATTTTAAAAATAATTGAAAGAATTAAGGATAAAAATGATAAAATTAAAATAATACTTATTTCAGCCAAACCCAGTATTTCAAGATGGCATCTAAGAAACAAGTATATTCAGCTGAACCAAAAATACAGAGAATTAGCAAATAAATCAGATTTTATAGAGTTTGCTGATACTTGGTCTGCTATGATTGAAAATGGAGTTTTAAAGAAAAATATTTTTATTGAAGACGGATTACACCTAAATCAAAAAGGATATGAAATATGGGAAAAAACCCTGAAAGAGGTTTTTTATAAATAAATTACTTGCATTTAAAAATTTTCAATATATATTTGCACTTTCGTGAAAAAAATAAATTTACATAACCATCATTATCTGTTCGACTCAAGCGAGTTGTAATATGTTGTTATATAAATTAAACTATTACTAGCCCGTTTGAAAATATCAAACGGGCTTTCTTAATTTAAAGCATTATGATAAAAATAGCAATTCAAAAATCAGGAAGATTAAGTGAAGGATCATTAGATCTACTAAAAAATTGTGGAGTTAATTTGAATAATGGAAAGGACCAGTTAAAAGCCATGGCATCAAACTTTCCAATTGAGGTCTTTTTTTTAAGAAACAGTGATATTCCAAATTATTTGAGAGATGGGGTTGTAGATCTTGCAATAATTGGTGAAAATCTGTTGATAGAAAAAGATGTGAAACTTCCAATCTTAGAAAAATTAGATTTTGCAAAGTGCAGAGTTTCAATTGCAGTTCCAAGAGAATTTAAATATAAAAAAATAAGCGACTTAAATGGAATAAAAATAGCGACTTCGTATCCTAACACTATTAAATCTTTTTTAGAGAAAAAAAATATTAATGCCAGTCTTCACATAATCAACGGCTCTGTTGAGATTGCTCCAAATATTGGTTTAGCAGATGCAATATGCGATTTAGTTTCAAGCGGAAGTACTTTGTTCAAAAATAATTTGAAAGAAATAATCAAAATTAATAGCTCAGAAGCTGTTCTGGTAAAATCTTTAACAACAAATAAATCAAAATTAGATATAATTAATAAGCTAAGATTCAGAATAAGATCTGTTTTAAAAGCTAAAAAATTGAGATATATTTTATTAAATGCTCCTAACAGTAAAATTAAATCCATATCCAGGATTCTTCCTGTTTTAAAAAGTCCTACTATTTTACCATTAGCAAAAGATGGTTGGAGCTCACTTCATTCTGTAATAAATGCAGATAAGTTTTGGGAGGTAATAGATAAGCTAAAGGAGGAGGGTGCAGAAGATATTTTGGTTTGTCCAATTGAAAAAATGGTTCTATGATTAAAAGAATAATAAATCCTCCTGAAAAAAGGTGGGAAAAAATAAATACTCGACCGAATTATTCATCTCATGATGTTGAAAATACTGTAATAGAAATTTTTGAATCAGTCAGAAAAAGTGGAGATAAGGCGCTTATTAAATATGCTGAAAAATATGAAGGTGTTAAACTGAAAAAAATAATTGTCAAACAAGAAAAGATTGATAACTCTAAAAACTTTATACCTAAAAGTTTAAAAGACTCTATAAAAATTGCAAAAAAGAATATCGAAAAGTTTCATATATCACAAAGATCAAAATCAGATCATATAATAATTGAAAAAGGAATTGAATGTTGGCAAGAAAAACGTCCAATTGAAAAAGTTGGCTTATATATTCCAGGGGGTTCAGCTCCATTATTTTCAACTATTTTAATGTTAGCTATTCCTGCAAAAATTGCTGGGTGTGATGAAATAATTATTTGTACTCCTCCTAACTCGAAAGGTGAAATACCCTCAGTTATTTTATACACTTGCTATTTATGTGGTATTTCGAAAATTTATAAAGTTGGAGGTGCTCAAGCAATTGCTGCAATGACTTTTGGAACTGAATCAATTCCAGGCGTGTATAAAATTTTTGGGCCTGGGAACCAATATGTTACTTCTGCAAAACAATATGCAACTAAGTTTAAGGTGTCCATTGATTTGCCGGCAGGACCTAGTGAACTTTTAATTTATGCGGATGAAACTGCTATTTCAAAATATGTTGCATCTGATTTTCTTTCACAAACAGAACATGGACCAGACAGCCAGGTAATTTTAGTCACAACAAATGAAAAAATTATTGACCCTATTATCAAAGAAATAAAAAGACAAATTAGTTATTTAAATAAAAAAGAATTTATCAGAAAATCTATTCAAAATTCTAAAATAATTTATTTTGATTTAAAAGAAAGAGCAGTAAAATATATTAATGATTATGCCCCTGAACACTATATCATTTGTAGTAAGGAGGAAGAATATTTTATTCAAAATTTAAAAAATGCAGGATCTGTTTTTATTGGGAATTATTCTTGTGAAAGCCTAGGAGACTATGCCTCTGGAACAAACCATACGTTACCTACAAATGGATGTGCAAAACAATATAGTGGAGTTAATTTAAACAGTTTTTTAAAACAAATCAGCTTTCAGAAAATAACGGCGCAAGGCATACAAAAAATTGGGCCTGCGGTAGAAATTATGTCTATTGCTGAGGGACTTGATGCGCATCAAAATTCAGTAACAATTAGATTAAAAGATCTTAAAAAATGAGTAAAATAAATATTAAAGACTTAGCAAGAAAAGTAATTAATGATCTCAAACCATATAAAACTGCTAGGGATGAATATGTTGAAAATGGAAATAAAATGATCCTATTGGATGCTAATGAAAATCCTTTTCAAACTGAATTTAATAGGTATCCTGATCCAAATCAAATATCCTTAAAAAAAAGTATTTCCAAAATAAAAGCTATTTCTAATTCTAAAATATTTTTAAGTAATGGAAGTAATGAGGTATTTAGTCTCTTGATGCAGATATTTTGTGAGCCTGGTTTAGATAATATAATTATTTTTCCTCCAACATTTGGTATGTATGAAATATCGGCAAAAATTAATGGTATAAATATTAATAAAATTCCTTTGAATAGTGATTTTGATTTTGATACAGATATGGTAAATATTATAAATAGTTTTAATAGTAAAATTATGTTCATCCCGTCCCCAAATAATCCTACTGGTAATTGCTTTTCTGAAAGTCATATAGAAATGATTATCAAGAAATTTAATGGTTTGGTAGTTTTGGATGAGGCATATGTTGAATTTTCAGAGGATAAAAGTTTTTTGCCACGAATTGAAGAATTTAAGAATTTAGTTATTACACAGACCTTTTCAAAAGCTCAAGGAATGGCAGGTATAAGACTTGGTATGACATTTGCAAATGAGGATATAATCGAAATGTTAAATAAAATTAGGGCTCCTTACAATATTAATTCTTTGACTCAAAGAACTGCACTTTTAAAGCTTGAAAATCAAGAAGAAGTAAAAAAAGAAGCCAAAATTATTTTAAAAGAAAAAGACAAATTGATTGGTCATTTGAAAGAATTTAATTTTATACAAAAAGTTTTTCCATCTGATGCAAATTTCATTTTAATACGTGTTGATAATTCATCAAAAAGATATAATCAATTAATTGAAATGAATATTGTAGTCAGAAATACATCTAATCAATTTGGATGTGAAAATACACTTCGAATTACTGTGGGTTTAAAAAGTGAAAATGATAAGCTAATCAACGCTTTAAAAAAAATAAATGAATTATGATGAAAAAAATTTTATTTGTTGATCGTGATGGCACATTAATAATTGAACCTAAAGATAAACAAATTGACAGTTTTGATAAACTAGTTTTCTACCCAGAGGTCATTACTTATTTACGTAAAATATCTTTAGAATTAGATTATGAATTAGTATTAGTAACAAATCAAGATGGTCTTGGAACTAAAAGTTTTCCTGAGAACACCTTTTGGCCTACTCACAATTTAATGCTTAAAATTTTTAATAGTGAGGGAATTATTTTTTCTGATATACTTATAGATAAAAGTTTACCCAAAGAAAATCTACCAACAAGAAAGCCCAGAACTGGAATGTTGAAGAAATATATCAAAAATTCCAACTATGACTTAAAAAACTCATTTGTAATTGGTGATAGAGATTCGGATATGATTCTTGCAAAAAATCTCGGATCTAAGGGAATATATATTAATAGAGAAAATAATAAAAATGACCATCAGTCTGATACTGAATCCGTGATTTTATTAAAATCTAATAGTTGGGAAGAAATATATAAATATTTAAAACTCAAAGAAAGAATTGTTGTAGAAAAAAGAACTACTAACGAAACTGATATAAAAATCGAAATTAATCTTGATGGAAAAGGGAAAAGCTCAATTAATACTGGAATTAAATTTTTTGATCATATGTTGGATCAAGTTGCCAGACATGGGCAAATTGATTTATCAATAAACGTCAAAGGAGATTTAAGTGTTGATGAACATCACACAATCGAAGACACTGGGATTGTTCTTGGTTATGCATTTAGGAGTGCTTTAAAAAATAAGTTAGGAATTGAGAGATATGGTTTTTGTTTACCAATGGATGATTGTTTAGCCCAGGTAGCAGTTGATTTTGGGGGAAGAAACTGGCTTGTTTGGAATGCTGAATTTAAAAGGGAAATGATTGGTAAAATGCCAACAGAAATGTTTTTTCATTTTTTTAAATCATTTTCTGATTCTGCTAAAGCAAATATTAATATTAAAGCTGATGGTGAAAATGAACATCATAAAATTGAGTCTATATTTAAAGCTTTTGCAAAAGCAATTAGACATGCAATAAAAAGGGATCCAAATTGTATGATTTTACCCTCAACTAAAGAAAGTTTATAATGATTGCAATAATAGATTTTGATGCTGGTAATACTAGAAGTCTTCAATTTGCTCTAGACCGTTTGGGTGCAAAAAATATTTTAACTTCTGATGTAGATAAAATAAATTCCGCTGATAAAGTCATATTCCCAGGACAAGGAGCTGCAAAAAGTGCTATGAAAAAAATTATAAAATGTGGCCTAGATAAAGTGATCCCAAAATTAAACCAACCTGTACTGGGAATTTGTTTAGGAATGCAACTATTTTGTGAAATTACAGAAGAACAAAATACCAAAGGGCTAGGAATTATTAATTCTAAGGTTAAACTTTTTTCAAATAAAAGAAAGGTCCCTCAAATAGGCTGGAATAAAATTTTAAACTTACGCTCTCCTCTTTTTAACGGAATAAGTGAAAATGAATACATGTATTTAGTTCACAGTTATTATGTGCCTGTAATAAAGGAAACAGTGGCTCAAAGTTGTTATGGAATAAATTACAGTGTCTCAATAAAAAAAAATAACTTTTATGGTGTTCAGTTTCATCCAGAAAAAAGTAGTAAGCCTGGTCAGTTAATCCTTGAAAACTTTTTAAATCTATAAAATGAATATTATACCTGCAATAGATATAATTGAAGGAAAGTGTGTTAGACTATCCCAAGGTATTTATCAGACAAAAAAAATATATAGTGTGAATCCACTAGAAATGGCAAAAAAATTTTATGATCATGGAATAAGAAATATTCATCTTGTAGATCTCGATGGTGCTAGATCTAGTAAAATTATAAACTATAAAGTACTGGAGAGTATTGCATCAAAAACAGATTTATCAATTGATTTTGGTGGAGGATTAAAATCAGAAAAAGATGTTGAAATTGCATTTAATTCAGGTGCGGAAAAAATTACGGTTGGAAGCATAGCCGTTGAAAAACCAAAAACTTTTCAATCATGGCTTTTAAAATATGGAGGAAATAAAATAATTTTGGGAGCCGATGTGAAAAATAAATTTATCTGTATAAATGGATGGATCGACCAAACTGATCATCAAATTTATGAGTTCATTAATTACAATAAATCTAAAGGGGTCGAATATGTTATTTGTACTGATATAGAAAAAGACGGAATGTTAAATGGTCCTTCTTTCAAATTATATCAATCTATTTTAAAAAACTGTAATATTAAATTGATAGGTTCAGGAGGAATATCAAAAATAAGTGATATTGAAAAATTATCTGAGATTGGATGTCACGGAGCCATTATTGGAAAATCACTTTATGAAAAAAAAATTAGTTTGAGAGATATTGAAAAATATATAATTGCAAAGTGTTAACAAAAAGAATCATACCTTGTTTAGATGTTAAAAATGGTAGAGCTGTTAAAGGTATCAACTTTATCAAATTACGTGATGCTGGAGATCCTGTTGAACTAGCAAAACAGTATGTTAGTCAAGGTGCTGATGAATTAATCTTTCTAGATATTACAGCAAGTGAATTAAAAAGAAAAACACTAACCGATTTGATTCTAAAAGTTGCTTCATGTATTGATATTCCTTTTACTGTTGGAGGCGGAATATCCTCTGTAAAGGATGCCTCATTGGTTTTAAGAAATGGTGCTGATAAAGTATCTATAAACTCCGCCGCTGTAAAAAATCCAAATTTAATTAATCTATTATCAAAGAAATATGGGAGTCAGTGTATTGTTGTAGCTATAGATGCAAAAAAAATAAATAATGAATGGATTGTTCATTTAATAGGTGGAAAAAAATCAACTGAAATTAGATTGTTTGAATGGGCCAAAGAAGTGGCTGACAGAGGCGCAGGTGAAATTTTATTTACTTCAATGGATCATGATGGAACAAAAGACGGATTTGCCAATGATGCCCTGGCTAAAATATCTTCAGAAGTTAATATACCAATTATAGCCTCAGGAGGAGCTGGAAACATAGAACATTTTGTTGATACATTTACCAAAGGGAAATCAGATGCTGCTCTTGCAGCAAGTATTTTTCATTATGGAGAAATTTCCATTTTTGATCTAAAAAAAGAATTAAAAAAGAAAAAAATTAACGTTAGAATTTAAAACTATGAAACTTGATTTTTCAAAAAATAAAAATGGATTGATTCCGGCAATTATTCAAGACTCTTTGACCAAAAATATTTTGATGTTGGGATATATGAATAAAATCGCTTTAGATATAACAAGAAAATCTAAGAAAGTAACTTTTTATAGTAGAAGTAAAAATCGGATATGGACTAAAGGTGAGGAAAGTGGTAATTTTTTAAACCTCATTAGTATTATTGAAGATTGCGATAACGATACTCTTTTAATAAGAGCTGAGCCTATGGGACCCATATGTCACCAGGGAACAGAAACCTGTTGGGGAGAAAAAAATACGGTGAGTTATGGTTTTCTATCACATTTAGAATCAATTATTAGCGAAAAAAAAAATGAAAATCCCAACAAAAGCTATACTGCATCTTTATTCAAATCTGGAATAAATAAAATTTCTCAAAAATTAGGAGAGGAGGCCACAGAAACTATAATCGAAGCTAAAGATGAAAATGATGACTTATTCTTAAACGAGAGTGCAGACTTACTCTTTCACTTTTTAGTCTTGCTTCAATACAAAGGATACGAGCTAAATGATGTTGTAAATATTCTAAAAAAAAGAAATAAATAATTTCAAAAATTTATTTATAATTTAAACCATGTCCATACTCATATAGAGCATTTTTTGAATCATATGGTAAATCCTCCTTTTGATCAAATACCGATTGCATCGATGAAGGAAGTTGTATAGGAAGTTTACCTGACGGGCTAAATCCGCCAAAAATCATATCAAAAATCAAGTCTTCCGAAACATCAAAATCAGCTATTAATGCTTTAGCTTCAAAATTTAATTCAGTTAAAATACTGGGTCTTTTAAGGTTTACTACTAAAATAGTTGGCTTTGATTTAATAATAGGCAGTAATTGATTTAATTGTTCTTTTGTAAAATCTAATCTTCCTCCTTCCAACAGCATCTGCATTATTGAATTTGCTTCTACACCTTCACCTTTTGGTGAAGTTACTTTGATAATATTTATATCTGCATCTTCAATAGAAGAAAAATTATACTTATTATTAAATGGCTTTTTAAACCCTTCAACATAAATTTTAGTGTTTAAATTAAGAGGTAAGATTTTATTTGTGTTCTTAAGAAGAACTAAAGATCTCTTTTGAGCTTCAATTCCTTTATTTTTGTTGTATTCATTATTATAAATACTTAATCCTTTATAATTTAAATATGGGTTATCAAAAAGTCCTAATTGAAACTTTTGTTTCATTATTTTCCTTAAAGATTCATCAATTATATCCTCTGATATTTCACCATCTTTGATTAATCTTGATAATTCAATACTTAATGATTCTCCTCCAATTAAATTAACTCCAGCATCAATTATTTTCTTTATTCTTTCATCTGTATTTAAATTTTCAACACCATGTGCTGAAGCAGGTTTAAATAAAATTCCCATTACTCTTTTATCGGTAATCAATCCCCAATCAGAACAAATAATTCCATTAAAATTAAATCTATTTCTGAGCATTCCAGTAATGATTTCCTTATCAAAAGAGGCTCCAATATCTTGAGAAGTTACTCCTTTTAAAATACTGTAAGTTGGCATAACTGAAGCAGCGCCAGCTTCAAATGCTGCTTGGAAAGGTATCAGATGTTCTTCAAAATTTTTCCCTTTATATAGCTGTATTCCTGGAGGAAAGTGTGTGTCTCTTCCGTTCCCTACAGGACCAGATCCAGGGAAGTGTTTTACCATTGAAATTACTGAGTTCTTATTTATTGAATCTCCCTGTAGTCCCTTAACGTATGCTGCTGTTAGTTTTGCATTAATAATCGAATTTTCTCCGAAAGTACCATCTATTCTTGTCCATCTTGGCTCAGTGGCTAAATCTGCCATAGGTCCTAACGCAACTTTTATACCAATTGCACTATACTCCTCCCTAACAATCCGAGCATATTCTTGAACTAAAATTGAATCTCCTATAGCACCCATACCTAATGCGGAGGGCCATTTAGAAAAATAGGGTGTGTAGATAGATGCACCAAATTCGGTTGGAACTCCGTGGCGAGGATCTGTTGCAATTGTAATGGGAATACCAAGACGGGTTTGCTCTGCAACCTTCTGAATTGAATTATACCATTTAAGCATGTTTTCCTTTGAGTGAGCAGCTCTTGTATTGAAATGATTCATTTTCATCTTAATGATCATTTCAGATGAAGAATCCATTAAAAAAGAAAAAGGGTCATTAAATGTTGGTATATCCATTATAGTACCGTCTTTACTAACCCCAATCATATTAATGAAAACTGAGCCTGCTTTTTCATCAATATTCATTTGAGATATTAAATCCTCAACCCTGAGATCAATTGGCTTAGTAGCATCCTCATAGATATCAAGTTTTCCGTTTTTATTAAGGTCCCTATATATTATACCGCCTTCATTTATTATAGAAGCTTCATTACTCAGGAGTTTATAGATATTTTTTGTTTCAATTGATTTATTTATATAAAAAATCAAGACTAAAAAAATAAAGAATAGGCTTATTACAAGAAAAAACTTAAATGATAAACGAAAAAAAAAATTCATAGGGTTTTTTTACTTTCAATTTAAATAATTAATTAGTAAATAAATATGAAAAAAAATATAATTTTACTGTAAATTCAATTTGTTACAATTAATGTATATTTGTTACTTAATAGTAACACTTGAAAAGAGTTTTAAAAGAAAATTTTCCTGAAAAGATATGCCCTGTTTGTAATCTTAAATTTAAATGGAGAAAGAAGTGGGAAAAAAACTGGGAAAATATAATTTATTGTAGTAAAAAGTGCAGAAGAAAAAAGCTTTAGTTTGGTTTACAAATAATTTAAGAATAATAGACAACACATCTCTTTTAAATGCAGTAGAAACATCCGATGAGGTTGTTGGCTATTACAATTTTCAATCAAATAATTTTGACAATGATAAATGGGGCTTTAGAAGAACAGAAGGTTTTCGTTTGAAGTTTTTATTAGAGAGCTTAGAGAATTTGAAGGAAGATTTAATTAAACTAAATATAAGTCTTATAATAGACTTTTCCCCAGATATGGGTGGGTTGGTTAAATGGATTAATAAACTAGAAATTTCATCCATTTATTACCAAAAAGAATGGACAGATTATGAAACATTAAATGAGAAAGAATTGAAAAAAAAGCTTTCGAAGGATTTTAAATTTAATCCTGAGTTTAATCAATTTTTATTTCATCCTATTGACGTTAAGAAATCTGTTGAATCAATTGATGATGTCTTTTCTTCATTCAGAAAAAAACTAGAAAAAAATATTAAAGTAAGGGAATGTTCACGTGTACCAAAAAAACTTCCTAAATCAAACCTATTGAGAATTAAGTTTGAATTACCTACCACGAATTCTCTGGGGTATGAGGATGTTAAAGTTCATCCAAATAGCGCGTTTCCTTTTTTAGGGGGTTCAAATGAAGGTATTAAAAGGATTGACTATTACTTTTGGAAATCAAAAAAATTAAGCTTCTATAAAAAAACTAGAAATGGTTTATTGAAAACAGACTATAGTTCTAAACTTTCTTCCTGGTTGAGTAATGGCTCTCTCTCTGCAAAACAAATATATTGGGAAGTTAAAAGTTATGAAAAAAAAGTATTAAAAAATAGCTCAACATATTGGCTTATTTTTGAACTTCTATGGAGAGATTACTTTAAGTTTGTGTCTATGAAATATGGCAATAAAATTTTTCATTTAAATGGAATTTCTTCAGTTAAAAGAGAATGGAATTATGATACAAAAAAAATAAATGCCTGGATAAATGGAAAAACAAAAGAGCCTTTCATAGATTCTAATATGATTGAATTACAAAAGACTGGTTGGATGAGCAATAGAGGAAGACAAAATGTCGCATCTTATTTAACCAAGGATCTTAAAATAGATTGGAGAATTGGTGCTGCATACTTTGAATCTATGTTAATTGATTATGATGTCCATAGTAATTATGGAAACTGGATGTATAATGCAGGTGTTGGAAATGATCCGTTACCCGACAGGAAATTCAATCCTAAAATTCAATCCGAAAGGTATGATCCAAATAAAAATTTTCAAAAACTTTGGTTAAATACTCAATATGAAATCGACTTGTAGCATAATTTTACCAAATCAATTATTTAAAAATTCTCCATTAGTTAATCCCTCAAATGAAGTTTATCTAATTGAGGAAAACCTTTTTTTTAAGCAATACAAATTTCATAAACAAAAAATATTATTTCATAGATCGTCAATGAAATATTATTTAGAATATCTAAAAAAAAATAAAGTTCAAGTAAACTATATTGATTCCTCAAGTGAGTTATCAGATATTAGAAATCTTATTCAAGAAATATCAAAAAGAGGTTTTAAAAAGATTGAATATATGGATTCAGTCGATTACCTAATCGAAAAAAGAATTCGAGCTAATTCAAAAACAAATGATATAGAACTTTTTAAGCACGAGTCTGAACTTTTTATAAATAAAAGTGAGGATTTAACCGATTTTTTTAAATCAGAAAAAAAGAAGTTTTTTCAAACAACATTTTATATTAGTCAAAGAAAAAAACTTAATATTTTGATGAATAGTGATGGAAACCCCATTGGAGGTCAATGGTCATTTGATGCTGACAACAGAAAAAAATATCCTAAAGATTTAATCCCACCTAAAATAAATTTTACCAAACAAAATAAATTTTATGATGAGGGAATAAAATATGTTGAAGATAATTTTTCTAGTAACTATGGAAATATTGATAGTCCATTTCCATATCCAAATAATCATAAAGATGCCGAATTGTGGTTGGATGATTTTTTAAAAAATAGATTTAAAGATTTTGGTGCGTATGAAGATGCAATCGTAAGTAATGAACTTATACTTAATCATAGTCTTTTAAGTCCTTTGTTAAATGTTGGGTTAATTACACCCGGAGTAGTTCTAAAAAAAGTAATTAAATTTTATCAAAAAAATAAAACCCCTATTAATTCTGTTGAGGGCTTAATTAGACAAATTATTGGATGGAGGGAGTTCATAAGGGGAATATATATTGTGAAAGGTAGTCAGGAGAGAAACACTAACTTTTGGGATTTCTCAAAAAAAATACCAAAGAGTTTTTATGATGGAAATACTGGAATAGGTCCGATTGATATTACGATCAAAAAAATAAATGATACAGGATATTGTCATCATATTGAAAGGTTAATGGTACTCGGAAATTTTATGGTATTATGTGAATTTAATCCAGATGAAGTTTATAAATGGTTCATGGAAATGTTTATTGATTCTTATGATTGGGTAATGGTACCAAATGTATATGGAATGAGTCAATTTAGCGATGGAGGTCTGATGTCAACAAAACCCTACATATCAGGTAGCAACTATTTATTTAAAATGAGTAACTATGAAAAAGGAGATTGGCAATTAATTTGGGATGCTCTTTTTTGGAGGTTTATTAACATACAAAGAGACTTTTTCAAAAAAAATCCAAGAATGAGAATGTTAGTTAGTTCTTTTGATAGAATGAATGATGAAAAAAGAATTAATCTAATTGAAAAAGCAGAAAATTACCTGGATAAAATCAGTTAATAAAAATTTCTTTTGCTGTTTTAAAAGTATTAAAATGAGCATCTACAATTAGATCAATATCCTGAGAATATCCACCTCCCATGCTGCATTGAACTGGAATATCATTTTTTTTACAATTTGAAAAAACAATTTTATCTCTTTCTTTGCATCCCTCAATACTCAAAGATAATCTTCCTAACTTATCAGATTTCATTATGTCAACTCCGGATAAATAAAAAATAAAATTAGGCTTAACTTTATTAATTAAAACAGGAAGTGTTTTATTCAAAATATTTAGATATAGGTCATCTTCTGTGTTATCTTCTAGTGGAATATCTAAATCACTTTTTTCTTTTCTGAATGGATAATTTTTAGACCCATGTATTGAAAAAGTATATACACTATCATTAGATTTAAATATTGATGCTGTGCCATTTCCTTGATGAACATCTAAATCAATAATTAGTATCTTTTTTATATTGTGGTTTTTAATCAAATTTTGAGCTGAAACTGCTTGATCATTTAGCAAGCAAAATCCTTCGCCTCTGTCTGAAAAAGAATGATGGGTTCCACCTGCAATATTAAAAGAGACTTTTTGCTCAAGTGCTTTAATAGCTCCTTTAATTGTCCCGTTTGTAATTATCATCTCTCTTTCAATTAATTTATCTGAAATAGGAAATCCTATTCTTCTTATCTCAGATTTAGTCAGTTTTAGATTTTTAAGTTTCAAAATATAGTTTTTTTCGTGGACTTCAAGTAATTGATTTATATCAGCTAATCCTGGTTGAAAAAAATCTGTTTGACTTGATATACCTTTTGAAATTAGTTTTTTAGGTAATAGCTCGTATTTAATCATAGGAAATCTATGATTTTCTGGAAGATCTAACTTGTATTTTCTATCATAAGCAATAGGAATGTAGCTTCTCATAAAAATATATTAACTATTTTGAGAAAGATTTTTTAAAATACTTAAAGCTTTCTCAGCATTATTAATACTTACAAAAAGGTGATCGTGATGAAATCCTGCAATCACATTACAACTAATATTATTTTCACTTAAAGAATTTGATATTATTGAATTAAACCCTACCGCATCTAAAGATGAATGAACATTTAAGGTGATCCATGAAGAAATAAATGTAAATTCTAAACCTAAATATATAGCTTTATTTTTCTCAATTACCAGAGTAAATCCCTCTTTTTCTTTAAGGAATGCTATTATATCCTTAAAGTTTATTTTTTTTAAATTTTTGACACTACAAAAAACATATTCTCCTTGATTTATTTCAGGATCCATATTTTTTAATAATCTTTCAATTTGGAGTTCACCAGACATTAATACAAAACATCTTTGACCTGTCTCCAGGTAATTAATTTTATATTTCTTTCATTAATAAGATTTTGAAATTCTTTGTCTTGAAGTATTTCTAAATCCAATTCTCTCCACTTTGATCCCCAACCAGGATGGTCAACCATAATAGCACGAAGTTCTTCATTATCATATCCTAGGTGAACTAAAAGAATATTGAATCCAGGTTTTATATCATTTAAAACATCAGCATAAAACTTCTTCCAATTTTTAAAGTCAATTGGAGAGTCGTCAGCTTTTTGATAGATTTTTTCTGCCCATAGTAACTTTGAAATATCAAATTTTGATATATCTAAAGTTCCATCCTCAATTACTTGTTTAAATTCCTTTGATAATAATATTGGCAATCTGTTTTCGTGGCCTACTTCAAAATATGCTTGAAATATCTCAGGAGTAGCTTTAACTGCTCCCATATGGGTATCCAAATGGGTTGGGACTAAACCATTAGCTATGGAATAACTAATTTGAGAGGTCAATTCTTTTTTAACATCCTCATATTTTGCATTGAGTTTAACCCCATCATTAAGTGAATAAAAATGACCTTGATAATTTATCAGAGATTTTATTTCATTACTTGAAGATATTCCAGACCATTTATAATTTTTCCACTCAGAGGTAATTGTTAAGTGTATTCCTAAATCATGATCTCGATTTAATTTAGCGTATTCGGCAGCCTCTAAAAACCATGGACAAGGAACCATAACACTTCCAGAAGTTATTGCTTCAGATGAAAAACCATCAAAACTGGCCATGTTAACAGAGTGAGCAACACCAATATCATCTGCATGAATAATTAGTAGTTTGGAGTTAGCTTCAAGGCCTAACTTTTGAGCTAGATTTTTTTCTTGTGAACTAACAGTTAAGCATATTAACAAAATGAAAAAATATAATCTTTGCATAACTTTTCTATCTTCTAGAATTAAGTTTAGCCAACAATCTTAGTATTTCTAAATAAAGCCATATTAAAGTTACAAGAAGTCCAAATGCGCCATACCATTCCATATATTTTGGGGCTCCTTTTTCAGCTCCTTCTTCAATAAAATCAAAATCCAAAACTAAGTTAAGTGATGCGATTATAACCACAACCAGGCTAAATCCAATACTAAGGGGAGATGCATTATCAATTCTCATAACTCCCATTTCAGAGCCAAAAAAACCCATTATGAAATTTATTAAATAAACAACTGCAATTCCACCTGTTGCGGCAAATATGCCAAGCTTAAAATTTTCAGTTGCTTTAATTAAGCCTGATCTATATGCAAATAATAATGATAATAGAATCCCAACGGTTATAAATATTGCATTAGTAACTATTCCATCATATAAACTGTTATACATATACGAAATTCCACCAAGTAAACCTCCTTCTAAAATAGCATAAATTGGAACTGTAATTGGTGCCCATTCCTTTTTAAAAATTGTTATTAATGCAACTACAAATCCTCCAATTCCGCAAAGGAAGATTAAACTAGTACTAACTTGACCAAAGGTAAAGTATCCTGTTCCAATTAATAAAAATAAACTCATCGCTGTCTTATCAACCGTACCTTTAATAGTCATTGTTTCATTTTGAATGGCGCTTACATTAAAAGTCGAGCTGTTTAAAGCGGGGTTGCCTGATCTGAATGATAAATGTCTACTCATTATTAAATATTTTATTTTATTTTATTTTAT
>TARA_B100001057_G_scaffold500331_1_pt1 | contig 22591 bp, 20 predicted proteins | sample TARA_B100001057 | Tara Oceans TARA_B100001057 (sample SAMEA2621839) | marine metagenome | biome: marine biome (ENVO:00000447); feature: surface water layer (ENVO:00002042); material: "saline water (ENVO:00002010), including plankton (ENVO:xxxxxxxx)" | depth 5 m
AGTACTAATAGCTCAATTGGCTTAATTTATGCACTGAAAAAAATTTAAGTATATATTTATTTGAGAAATTATGATTGTGAGTGATAAAATTACAATCTATTGTAAATGATAAATTTCTCTCTACTATTTAGTAGGGTTTGGTTATTAAAAAGTAAAATTTTACCACCAAATTTAGATTGATATTTTTTCAAAAAATTATTCTCGTCTTGACAATTAGTTTGACATGATAGGATAATTACTTTTTTAATAAGAATATCATTTTCGGTTAAATTATTGTAATTATCTTTTTCAATTGATTTAATTAAATTTAAATTAACAAATCCCGAACTATGACCATTTTTTATTGAATATGGCATACACTCTTTGTTTATATAGGTTGCCCATGAAGGAGTTGTCCAATCAGGATAGACAGATATGTTTTCACAATTAATATTTTGTTTTAAAATAAACTTTCCTAGGTCTTTTGAGTTACTAAACTTTAAAAAAATATCTTTTGTAAAAAAAGTTAAAGAGCCAATCGTCGAAATTACTAAACTTAAAAGAAAAAAATATTTACCTATTAAATTATAGTTAGTGTTAAAAAAAAATTTTGTTTCATGATCTAATATCAATATTTTGAAAATTAAAATTGATAATATTAAGTTGATTAAAAGATATATTTTATAGGACAAAAAGTAATTTGGGTATAAAGAAAAATAAATAAAATATATCAAAAAAAATAACATTATCATATGGCTTGAAAAAAATTTCTTTTTAAAAAAAAATAAACAACATGTAATAAATGTTAAAAAATATGAACTTATCATAAGTAGATTATAAATATTTTGATTTGTAACTTTATTCCAAAAATAAAGTGCGGTTAAACTAGATATAAATAATGCTAACACCAAAAAATATATTAAAAATTTATAAAAATTTTGAAAATTATCATATTGATATTCTTTGGATGAAAAAAAAGCTTTAATATTTATTGCTGTAAAAATTATAAATAGTAAAAAGTAGTGCTTAAAACTATGATGAGTAGTAATAGAAAAAAAAATAAAAAATATACAGAAAGATAGTATTAAAATTAAAATTAATTTTTTTTCATTCTTTAAATATAAATTTAAAATTGATAAAAAAAATAATGTAGGAGCTATTAAATTAATAAAGTTTTTAATCAAAAAGCTCCTAGGCGCCCTATCCCATATTCCTTCAAATAAACTAAGATCATGTATAAAAGTTAAAGAGTATATTATTTTATACAAAAGTGTGCCTAATTCATAAAAGCTTGGTATTCTCAATTCGTTCCATTCTCTATTATCAAGTGGCAATATATAAAAGAAAGATAATAGGGAGATAAAAAAGAAAAATAAAAAAAAAGTATTTTTTTTTATAATCAAATTTTTAAAAAATTTAATATTCGAAATTAAATAACAAAAATTAATTATCATTCCAAATATTCCAGTAAGGGACAAAATTGTCATATTTAATAAAATCATATTCGTAGATTTTTTGTCATAAATTAATAGGTAAAAAATTGACGGAACCAACATTATATAAATTCTTGATACCAAAAAATAATTGCAAAGAATTGGATATGAACAAAGAATTAAAAAACAAAAATTAAAAGGCAAATTTTTTTTATTTAATAAAACAAAAGCTGTTATTATAAAAAAGACAAAATTAAAAAATTTGAGTGAGAATATTTTATCTCTAAATATTAGATTTAAAAACTCTAATATCATTGAGTAAAATGGAATTAGACCCTCATATCTTGAATAATTAATTGTTTCTAAAAAAGTTAACTCGGTTGAAATTTGAATATGCTGACCTTCGTCCCTCCAAATTTCATGACTATATAAACCATAAATAGCAAAAATTAATAATATGAAAAAAAGAAAAATTTCATAATTTTTTCTATATACCATTGAATCAATTTAAATTTTTAGTTTGTATATTAAATACTTTTTTTATAGTTCTTAAAAATTTTAAATAGTATTTACCCTTTAGTGTTAATTTATAAGAGTCGTATTCATCTTCAATTTGAACATAGCCCATTTCAATTTGTTCTTTAAGTCTTTTATCTACCTGATACGTTCCATCAGAAGAATATTCATTTAAATAAAAACTATTTATTTCCTCATATGTAGAAAATTTTTCATTAGATTCAATTTTATATAATAAAAAATTAGTAATTGATCTGTCTATTAGAACCGGAAATGTTGCTATGAATGAATAATTAATAAGAAAACTTAAAAAAAAATAGATAAAAAAATTTATTTTTTTTTCTCTATATTTATAAATTAATGTGAATAATGTTGCAGCTATGACAGCAATTTTTATTCCTTCAAAATATATAATTTCAGAAGGAAAAAAAGCTCTTTTGAAAAAATATATTATAAGAAAAATAATTGACGAAAATAAACTAAAGATAAAAAATTTTTTAAATGATTTAAAAAGTTTCATTTTAAATAATGAAATTTATCTTATATGAAATATTTTATTTTTTTTAATAAAAAATTTTTCATAACCGTTTTATGAGGGGAATAATGTGTTTTTTTTTGATCTATGTTTACAAACAAATCATAGGACTCCTTAAAACTCTCATAATTTGAAACTCTGGGTACCCAATTGAATTCTTTCTTAGCTTTATCAATATCAAAAAAAACATTCTTACCATAAACTTCAAAGTGATATTTCTGTAATGGAATTATGCCAAATTCACATACTTTTTTTGCTGTCTTAAAAATAAAACTTTTTTCATTAATATTTTTAATTATTGATTTGCTATTAGCATATTCTATTAAATAATTAATATTATCCCTAATTGAATTAAATTTTTCAGACCCAATATTGAAATCTCCAGATATATTTTTCAGAGAGCACTTATAAATAACTTCAACCAAGTCTTTAATGTCTATGAATTGATATAAATTATTCCCATCGTTTAAAACAGGAATAGGTTGATTATTTTTAATCCACCAAAAAAGCATACTGAAAATACCTAATCGGTCACCACCCATAATTGTTCTAGGACGTATAATTTTTATATTTGTTTTACTTTTATACATGTGCTTAAAACATTCATCTTCACCCAATTTTTTTGATAATCCATACTCTTCTACTGGATTTCGATCATCATTTTCAGTAATAGGTGTTTTGTCTGGAATTCCATAAACAGCTGATGAGGAAACATAGACGAAAGAATTAATTTCAGTCTCAAGTGAAGCGTCTAAAATTTTTTTGGTACCATATGAATTAGTATCTAAGAATTTTTTTTTATTTTTTGTAATTGGTACTTTAGCTGTGCAATGAATTACTTTATCTATATTATTTTCGTATAGAATATTTTTGTTAAATTTCGTAATATCACATTTTATAAACTTATAATTTTCATTTTTATAATTAATTCCATTGACAATGTCACAATTTACTACTTTCATATTATTCTTTAGGAGATAACTAATAATTTGACTTCCTAGATAACCCGATCCGCCAGATATTAGAAAATTCATTTAAATAAAAATTTTTTTGATAATCAAGATGACTATACATATTAAAACTGAAAAAGTAATCAATTTATCTTTTAAAATAAAATTATAGAATTCTTCATTAATCTTATTATTTATAAATAATCTATAAATCCTAGCATGTGTTAAAATATTAAGAATTAATATTATTAAAAACTCAAAATTTTCATAAGGAGAGATATTAAGAATATTTTTATCGTTATATAAATAAGAAACAAAAATAAAATTATTTGAAATAATTGAAATAATTAAAAAAATTTTCAATTTTCGAATATCATTAACAGAGTAAGCGATTATTGAATTTTTATTTTTTAATTTATTTTTATGAATTTGAACTAGTCTTTTGTAAATTGATAATGTTAAAAAAAGAGTGATAAAGAAAGAAATAAAAATTTTTGTAATTTCAATGTCTGCAACGTGTGCACCATAATAAATTCTGAAGATATAGAAAAAGACTAGAAATAGAATATCAACATACTGAACTTTTTTGGCAAAAAAAACATAAATGTAAAAAATTCCTAAGTAGTATAAAGTGAACAATATATATCCAAAAAAAAATTGAGATACTAATATTAGAAAAATTAATGACAAATTCAGGATTATTATAAACTTTAAGTTTATAAATCTTGGAAGGTTTTTTCTTTTTTTTAAGAGATTTAATTTATCCGCTTCTTTATCTTTGAAGTCATTAGTTATATAGCATACAGATGTAATTATTATCATTGAAATTAATGAGATGATTAAATCTGTAATGTTATCTAAATCAAATAATTTTGAAGAGGTTATTAAGGGTAAAAATATAATTAAGTTCTTAAATTGCTGCAATGGTCTACAAAACTTTAGAAATTGTTTCATAATTTTTCTTTAATATCCTTTATAAAATTTGTTACATTCCTTAGTGCTATAGCCATTATTATACCTTGGGGGTTTTTTAAAAGTTTTGTGTTTATCAAAGAGCTATCATTTACATATATATTTTTATACTCTTTAATTTTTCCATAAGAATTCGATATACATTTTTTATCTTCACCCATAGTCACACCACCCAGAATATGCACAGATGAAAAGATTAAATCTTTAGTGGATTTTATATTATCAATTTTTTTTATGTAAGTTTTTTTATTAAGTATAACTTTTTTTTTATGAAATATTGAGATTATGTAGTCTGCACCACCTAAAAAAATTATATTACATAAATTTTTTAATGAAGATTTAAATAAATCCAAATCTTTTTTTTTTATATCAAATAAAGTAATAAAATTTTTTACAATTGGAACTTTTATAATTCTCCCAGATCCAGTCGAATAAGTACAGTGATAAACAGACATATATTCCCAATCTTCTCTTACAGTTTTGTAAATTTTACTATTATCAACACACCCTGATAAAATAAATTGAGGACTGCTAGCCGCATTACCAATTATATATTTTGGATAAAAGTTAGATACTTGAATTGGGTGAACATCCTGGTTAATTTTTTGCACTTTTTTCGGATATTTTGCAACTATTTTTAACATGGGATGAAGTTTAAATTGTTTTAAAATCTTTTTATTAGCAATCCTAAGATTCTCCAAAATCATTTGATTTGTATAAATTGAACCACAACAAATAAATAAGTATTCACATTTTAAAAAAATATTTTTTTTATTTGTTTTACCTTTTAAAATCCAATGATTATTCTGAAATTTTATTGAATTTATTTGAGTATTAATTTTTACATGACCATTTTCATTAATGTAATCTTTTAGATAAGTATTTGTCATTGTAGATAGTTCTTTAGTTTGATTCCTGTTTACTAACCTTGGAATTATAGAATATTTTGATTTCGATTTTTTAATTCCATTAATGAAATAATTTTCAAGCTTTTTTTTTTCGATTCTTTTTTTTAAGTTTAATTTTTTTTCAATTTTTTCAGCATTTTTCTTAATATCCTTAAAATCAAAATCTTTAACTTTAAATTTTTTTTTCCATATATTGATGAAAGATTTGTCTGGTTTGTGGTAAAGGCCGCTATTAATTTCACTACCACCACCAAAGCAATTTCCCGAGGAAAAGGTAACCATATTTGGAAAAAAAGTAGTATTTATTCCTCCATCATTCCATTTTTTTAAAAATTCATCACCTGGATGTTTCGTTTTGCTGCTATTTATAAAATTACCTTTCTCAACAATTAAAGTATTATTTGGAAATTTTTTATTCAGTTCATAACCAGTTATACTACCAGAGGGACCTGACCCAATAATAATAAATTTGTAAAAATTCTTTTTTGGAACTTTTTTAGTTATCTTTTTTTTTAAATTTTCAGTGTTATAATAATGAATTATTAACAATGCGTGTAATAATTCAATAATCTTATCTGTAAGGAAATTGAAAGGAAAAATAACTTTTTGAAAAAGCTTATCTTTCTTAGAATATTCTAAATTTTTAAAGAGATTAAAGAAATAAATGATTGAAAAAAAATTCAAAATAAAAAAACCAACATAACAACCTATTTTGATAAAAAAATTAATTTGATCAAAATGTTTAAAAATTTTTTTAGCTAAAAATTTCTTATTTTGATAAGAATATTTTATGAAAATATAATTAATTAAACTATCTATACTTTTTGAAAGAATATTCATAAAAAATTCTTAAGGCTGAAAATACTATAAAAATATTACTGTTTTATCATACTGTTTATATTGCTTAATAGCTGTTCTCTGGAAACAATTTTCATATTTCCTAAATTTTGTGCGTGCATTCCCGCATAAACATTTCCAATAAATGGAATAAGTATTGGATCAGCTTTTAGCATAATTAGCATTGAGGATATTATAAAAAAAGCATCTCCAGACCCTGTTGTATCTTTAGCAGTTTTAGTAAAAACAGGCGCATCAATACATTTATTCTTTGTTTTAATCATTGACCCATTTTTTCCTTTAGTAGCAGCTAAAAATTTCAACTTTTGTACCGATAATGGAATTTTGTCAAAATTCATTTCGATTTTTTTTAATCCTAACGACCACTCTCTAGCATCTAAGCTTAGATATTCTGACTTAGTATATTTAGTAAAAAAATTGAAACCAAGATTAATTGAATTTGTCTGAACGTTTAAATATTTTTTTATTTCAGAGCCATTTAAATGATCTAAAATTTTGTTTTCAAATAAACCTAGTCCAAAATCACAAATAATCAAATTTTCTTTTTTTATCTTTTTTAAGTATAAAATACATTTCTTCACTTCATTTTTGTTAAAGAAGTTTTTTTTAAAGTTTGTCACCTGTATTAATTTCTCTTCTCTATTAGAATTAATAAGGCGTGTTTTGCATTGTATATTTTGATTTTTAGAAATATTTATCAATTTTATATTTTCACAACCTAACAAAAGTTTTTTAAGACTTCCTGTATCACCATAAGTTATTAAATTTACTTTTTTACAAAATTTAGACGCCATTTTAGCAGCAGCAATAACACCACCCCCAACTAAAATTGTTTTTTTCGATAATACCGAAATTGCTGGATCTTTTGTTGTAGTTCCCACAATATCACAATATTCATATTTATCTATTATTGGCTCCCCAATAATGTTTATTGTTCCATTTGACATTGTATCAAATGTTTTCTTTAAATCCTCAAAAGAATATTTTTTTAGCTCATGTAAATATTTTTTTTGCTCAACCGTCCAATTGTAGTTTTGATTAAAAATTTTTGTAGAACTTTGGAGTTTTGTCTTAGTAAAAAAAACTTTTCCATTATTTTTTTTTAAAACTTTAATCTCATTTGTGAGATTTCCATGAGTATCATTTTTTAAATAGTCAAAACCTTTAAAGTATATATTTGGTTTTAAATATTTAATTATTTCTTTAGAATCTTTTTTTTTATTTAAGTACACATAATCGATAAATTTAATACTTTTAAGTACGTTCAGCCTATTTGCATTATTATTTAGTGGTTGTCTTGGTCCTTTGTTTACCATCTCTTTTGTAGTTATGCTTGCAACTAAAATATCAACCCTTTTTTTTGCATCTTTAAAATGCTCTATATGTCCATTATGTATAATATCAAATACACCATGACATAAACCAATCTTAAGTTTTCTGTTTTTAAACCTTAAATCAGCCAATTGTTTTAAAGAGCTTAATCTCATTTAATAAGGACCTTCAAATTTATAGTTATTTTTTTTTGAATTATATTCTTTTAAATTATTAATTTTTTTTAATTTAAGTAATTCACAACACTTATCTAAAATTAGTTTATCACTTGGATAAAAAATTTTTTCTAAGTTTTCTGCCACTGGAGCTGGAGTATGTAGATTACCAATCTTAACAATTTTTTTATTCTTAAATTTTTCAGATATTAAAGAAGAAATCTCGCTAGCTATACCTGAAAAAGTATGATCGATATCTAAAATAATTATATTTTTATGCATTTTTGCTAAGTTAAGAATAGACTTAATGTCTAAAGGATTAATTGAAACTAAATCTAAAATTGAAATATTTTTCGAGTATAATTCTTTAAGAATCTTTTTAATTCTTAGAGCTTGTATCACTCCATATGATAAACTTATAATTGCCAAATCTTTTCCTTTGTTAACAATGTTTGCTTTTCCATACTTAAATAATTTTTTTTTATAATAATTTTCTTTTAAAGAAAATAATGTTCTATGTTGCAATATAATTGAAGGTCTATTTGATTTAAGTGAATAATTATATATATTTTTAACATCACTAGGAAAAGTAGGTAAAAAAACATCAATACCACTTAATCTTGAAAAAAAATTATGGAATGACTGTGAGTGAGTTGCCCCTTGTCCCCATCCTCTTCCAATAACAGCAGTAATCACTATTGGGCATTTTCCAGAATTTCCGTTAAACATATAATTCCATTTATCAATAACATTGACGATTGTGTCGAATGCTAAAAGTAAAAAATCACATCTATTATTTACAAATATAGGTTTTAGACCACTTATTGCTGCGCCAGTTAATATAGCACAAAGGCCGTTTTCCATTGCTGGTGTTTGCAAAAATCTTTTTGGAAAATTCTTGTAAGGTATGTCGACAGAGCCAAATACTTTTGATGAGTAGTCCACCTCTAGACCGGCTACAAAAATTTTCTTATTTTTTTTCATATTATTTTTAATAGTTTCACCTATAGAATTTGAGTACGATAAAATTTTATTAGACATTTTTAAATACCTCAGATTTCATAGGTAATTCTGATTTTGAAGCTTTCATAAAATCCTGATCAACTTTTTTAGATATTTTTTCTTCTAATTTTGCTAAATCTATATTCGTAAATCTTTTCTTAATATATCTTCTAAAATTTAAAACAGGGCAAGATTTTTTCCAATAATCAATCTCTTTTTTTGATCTATAGTTTCTATTTTGTTCATAATCATAATATGGACCACAATGCTCTAGCCATCTATAAGTTATAAACTCTATAAATATTGGTCTCGAATCTTTTTTGATTTTTTTTAATACCTCTTGTATTTTCATATAAACTTCAGAGACATCATTACCGTCGATTTTGTAATATTCTATATTAAGCGAACTTATTATCTTTTTATAATCTACATTTTGCATATAACCCTTAAAATTTGGCATTTCAGTAGAATAAAAATTATTTTCATACACAAACAGCGTTGGTATATTTTTTAGTGATGCAAAATTAAGCACTTCATAAGCCACACCTTCCTCTAAAGATGAGTTTCCAAAAAATGAAACAGAAATATTTTTGTTTTTTTTTATTTTGTTGGCTAATCCTGCTCCTACCGACAAGCCTAATGATTGAGCTAAAATTGCAGTGCTTCCCAAGTATCCTTTTTTTTTATCTGTCAAATGTACAGAGCCACCTTTACCACCACTCGTACCATCTTTTTTACCTAACAACTCACAAAAGAGTTTATAAACATTACCCCCCACAGCTAAATAGGGTAGATGGCTTCTATGATGACAAAAAATACTATCATTTTTTTTTAAGTTTGAGCATACTCCTACCGATATTGCCTCTTGCCCAATCCCCAGATGGGTGGGAGTCTTCATTTTTTGATTTGGATATTGTTTTTGTATTAATTCTTCAACATACCTACACAAAAAAAGATTTGAATAAATTTTTTTTAAAAAATTAAGTTTAAATTTATCAAATTTTTTGAACGTTTTACTTAATTTATAAGGAGATTTTATCATTTAATTTTTTATTAATTAAATATTTTAGCCATTTTACAGAAAAATTATTTTTTGAAATTTTTAGTTTTTTCATTTTGTACAAACTTTTAATTTCTAAGATGGCATCTTTAACTCTAAATCTTGGCTTAAAACCTGTTTTAATAAGCTTTGACGAGTCTAATCTATACGATCTAATATCATTAATTTTTGAAATTGAAATTTTACAAGGGATTTCTTTTTTTATTATTTTTGCTATTTGCAATATTGACATATTTTCGAAGCCAGCATTATAAATTCCAGGTTTAATTTTGCTGTTCTTCATAAAATGACACATAAGATTTACCAAGTCATTTATATGTATATTTGGTCTAACTTGGTAACCACCGTGAACATTTATCTTTTTATTTTTTAATGCTTGAATGGTAAGCATATTTACGGAAACATCATATCTCATTCTGGGCGAAAGACCACAAACTGTTGCTGGTCTAACACAAAAAACTCTTATCTTATCTTTGTAACTTAGCAGAACTCTTTCAGCTATCATTTTAGTTTTATTGTAAATTGATATAGGATTTAAATCTAAATCTTCAGTAACTTTTTTTTCTTTTTTGAGACCATAAACACTTCCCGAACTTGCAAATATAAAATTTTTTACTTTGTCTTTTATAGCTTTCTCGATTATAAATTTAGTTGATAAAACATTTACATTCCAAGATAGTTCTGGACTTAATTCTACTGCAGGATCATTGGCAATATTTGCCAAATGTATGATAGTTGTAAATTTTTTCAAAGAATACTTTTTGATATTTCTTATGTCATCTTTTATAATTTTTAATCTTTTGTTCTTCTTGTGATAGTTACCAAACCATTGCGTATCTAAAACTGTCAAATAATTTTTTTTATTTTCCAAAAGCTTATTCACTAAATTTGTGCCAATGTACCCACATCCGCCTAATACTAAAATATTCATAATTCCAATATTGCCTTTATTAAAAATAATTATTTGAAAAGGGTTTATTTATCATATATCAAACGAACATATATAAATAATTTCAATAAGCTAATAGAATTTCAAATGGGTTTTTGCAGACAAAATATTAAGGCTTTGTTTCTTGAGAATAAACATAAGGAAATTAAAGGAAATTTTTTATGTTTAGGAAGACAAACAGTAAATTTAGATATTGATGAATTAGAAAAGTTATTTGGAAAAAAATATCCCTTAAATTCTAAAAATTTAGACAAAATAACAAAACATGCAAAACAAACTAAAAATTTGAGGATTACAGATAAGGCTTTTTTAGAAAACACATTTAACGTCAAATATTTTTCAATGGACATAAATAGATATGAAAAAGCGAGTATAATTGGGGATCTTAATAAAGAATTACCAAAAAAATATTATAAGAAATTTGATTTTATATTTTCTGGCGGTGTTCTAGATAATTTATTTAATCCATCTAACGCATTGATTAATATAACAAAGTTATTAAAAGATGATGGTAGAATTTTGATATGGGAGCCCAGCAAAGGACTAGTTGGTTCGATGTTAAATTTTACCCCAGAATATTTTTACTCATATTTTAGTATAAATAATTTTAAAGATTATAAGGTATATCTTTTAACCCATACAAAAGACCTTAAAAATAAAAGACATAATTTCGATTATTATGTTGATGCATATTTATATAGACCACAATTTACGAGAAAAAAAAATTTTGATTACCTAAAATCTTCTAAATCATTAAATGGTATACATTATGTTATGGTTGTAGCTGAAAAATCAAAAAATTCTAGCTTTAATAAAATACCTATTAATTTGCACTATATTGAATATGCCGAAAAAAACAAAAGAATTTTCTGGAATAAAAAAAAAGTTGTTTCAAAGAGACCAGTTTTAGGGATACAAAAAAAATACAAAATCTTTAAAAGAAAAAATATTAAAAGATTACCTTATAACACTGATCATTTTAAATACTTAGTAAGTGACTTTTGATAATTTGAAATTACTTGTATGTATTAAAGCGTTTTGCTTTTGTATTAAGAATATGATCTTTAAGATCTTTTTTATTTAAAAAATCTTGATAGTACTTTTTTATACCCGAGTTAATATTCGTTGAAAATTTATAACCTAAACCCAACCTTTTTTTTGAATTACCCTTCCAAATTCTATTGTGAAAAGATTTTTTAAAACCTTTTTTGAATATTGGCTTTGCTTTAATTTTAGAGATTTGTTCACAGATTTTCAAAATTTCTCTATTACTATATTGTTTTCCTGAAGAAATATTTATTATTTCTCCAAAGTTTTTAAATTTCCAATTCTTAATTATCTTAATTAAGATATTAGCTAGATCATCTATATAGAAATAATCTTGATAACCATCATAAAGAATTAGTTTTTTGTTGTAACTCAAGTGTTTAAAAATATTTGGCAAAAGTTTTGATGAGTATTCAAAAGGACCATATGCTGTATATGATCTAAGTATTACAGATGGAATCTTAAATTGTTTAGAGAATGATTGAAGAATTATTGTTCCTGCCGCCTTCGTACCTCCATAAACTGTCTCAGGTTTAACCAAATCATTTTCACTTGAAGGGTAATTATTTATCCCATATTCACTTGCACTTCCAAAATGAATTATTTTAGCCCTTGATTTTTGTTTAATATATTTTTCAATTAAATGATAAACAAACTCTGTATTATTTTGATACATCAATTTTTCATTATTTATATCGCTAGCACAGTTAATTATGATATCCATTTTTTTTAGATTAAACTTATTAAGAGGATCTTTTCTTCCCATTAAATATAACTTATGGTTTTTTAAGTGTTTTATAAAATTTTTTGCAAAAAAACCATTTTTACCAATAAGGAGTATTTTTTTTATTTTTGATTTTTTTTTTATAAGCATTATTAATGACGTTTTAAAACTTTATGCTATAGATGTAAAATGTACAATTGTATTATTTGTAAAAATCAAACTAAAAATTTACCTCTTCCAAAATTAAAATCTGTTGTACCTATGGGGGATAAATTGTGTAATTTTAAATTACAAAAATGTGTCTATTGCGGACATATTCAAAAAAAAATAGATCTTAATTGGAAGAAATCAATGAGAAATTTATATTCTCAAAAATATACTTTCTTAGGAAAACACATTTCACTTAGTGGTAAAAAAATAGTCAATAGAAATGAGCAGTCTGCCGAATTAATTAATAAAACTTTAAATTTAAAAAGTCATGGAAATTTTTTGGATATAGGTTGTGGTGTTGGACAATTTATAGAGGCATTTTCTGGAATAAAAAAGAAATGGAATGTGTATGCTCATGACTTGACTGATTTAAATAAAAAATATGTATTAAAAAATAATGTAAAAAAATTTTTTGTTGGAGATATTTCCAAAATAAAAATTAAATTTGATCTTATTTCGATGAATCATGTAGTTGAACATCTTACTGATCCAGTAAAAGCTTTAAAAGAAGTTAGAAATTTATTAAATGATAAAGGTAATCTGATTTTAAGATTACCAAATATTGATAAAGTACACACTGATCTAACAATTCAAGATCATTGTTCACATTTTGATTTTCAAACCTTGTCAAATTTACTTAAATTAACAGGTTATAAAATTGAAAAATCTTTAAATAATGTAAATCCAATTGAACTTTTTGTAATTGTTAAAAAATCATCAAGCGTGCAAAGAATAAAAAAAAGGTCGTTAAATAAAAAAAAATTAACTAACTTATTTTGGCCAGATAAGATTTGTAAAAAAATCAATAACGATACATCAAAAAAAATTGGAATTTTTGGTGTCGGTACAGCTAGTTTTTATTATTACGCAAAAATGAAAAATAAAGTTTCTTTTTTTGTGGATGAGGATCCACTAAAAATTAATAAGAAATATTATGGTAAAACAATTTATGATATTAAAAATATTCCATTAGGCTCCAATGTTTATATTGGTATTCACAACTATAATTTTGCAAATAAAATTAAAAAAAGAGTTTCAAAGATTAACAAAAAAGTAAATTTTTTTGTTCCAAATTAATGAAATTTAAAAAAATCAAAGAGCTTTTAACTTTAAATTTCATCGTAATAAATTTTCTTTTCTTTGTTTTGAAAAGTTTTTTCAAAATAAGAAAAAAAAATAATATCCTTTTTTATATTACAAAAAGAAAATATGTAGGAAGTGGCTTTGGTCATAACTCAATAATTTTAAATATTATGAGAAATCGTAATTTAAATTTTAAAGATATTTTAATAATAGATTTTACAATCGGAGTTACCTCTAACAAGTATAATATATTTAATAATTTTGGTCTAAAAGTCATAAATTTTCAGCCTTTTCTTAAAAGATTTAATAATCAATTTTATTTTAAACAAAGAAAAAAATTCATAAATATAGCAAGTGTTATTTTAAAAAAATTTGGAGCTAATGTTATTAGCTCTCTTGATGATTTTTATTTAGGAGATTTAAAAAATAGAAAATTTTTTTTTGATAATTATGAAAGAAATCAATATTTAAACTCTCATTCAAAAATTTTAGAGGGAAAAAGGTTATATATACTGGAGGTCTCTAGAGCCAACAAAGATATGATAGAGGCCATTAATTCAAATAATTTTAAAGAAAATAATTTTTTAAAATTAGATAAATTCGAGAATGAGAAAATTCAAAATAGACTAAGTCTTAAAATAGATAATACAAAAAAAAATATTCTTTTGTATAGAAGATATAAAAAAAATGATTACAAATGTGGATCTCCAGACATAAATTACTACCTAAAAATAATTGATTTAATAAATCCTAAATTTTATAACATAATTTGTGTTGGCGATTTTGAATATGATGAAAGAAAACAAATAAATAAGATAGGAGCTATCTCAAATTTAGATTTCAAAAATGACACAATTTTTTATATTTGGGGATGTAATAACTCATCTATATGTCTTTTAGAATGTGGTGGTGGTCTTTCATTGCCATTAATGATGGGAAAAAAAAGTATTATATTTAATTCAGTTGCACTAGCTCATTTAATGCCCAATACAATTATTTTGCCGAAAAATTACATAAAAGATGATTTATCATTAAGTTATAATGAGATATTAATTAACCATATGGGCCCTTATCATGTAAAAGGTTTAAAGTTAGATTACACAGATATAGGTGCAATTAAAAAAGAGTTTGATTTTTTAATAAATAATCCAATTAATGAATATACTTATAAAAACCTTGATTTCATGAATAACAAAAATATAAAACTTTTTAAAAAATATAATCAATTTATATCTAATTACTGGGTTGATAAAAATTTATGAAAAAAAATATAATTAAGTCGTCTAAGATTTGGCTAGATTTTTTTAGACAAAAAATACGAAATAAAAGATACTATTTTAAAAATGAATATTCTAAAAAAGTTTTTGATCATTTAAATGAAAATGGATATGCAAAAATAAATATTTTTGATATTGAAAAAGATATAGGTTCAGATGAATTAATTAATTTTTTTAATTTAATAGAAAAAAATTTTAAAGTCTTTGAGAATAGTTTTGAAAATGAAACTGATATTGTTAACAAAAATTCTAGAAAAGCTGATTATCAGATAAGAGCAGCAGGGACTGATATTTTTAAAAATATAGAAAAAGATTTTTATAAAATAAGAGAAATAGGAATATTTAAAGAAATTTTAGAATATTACTTTGATGATAATTTGATTAATTTTCAAAATGATTTTTGGATTACATTTAGAAATAAAGAATTTAATGGCAGACAAGCCAGCCAAAGGTGGCATTCTGATCCAGAATTTCACAGAGTCATAAAGATTTTCTTTTATTTTAATGACGTAAATGATGAAAATGGTCCTACAGAATATATTCCAAAAACATTTCTCTCTGGAAAAAAAAATAGCCTACTTTTAAGACTTTATAATTTTCCACACATAAGTTCATATTATCCTGAATGGTTCGTTAATTTAATCTATGGAAAAAAGAATAGGTTTAAAGCATTAGCTAAACGAGGAGATATTTATATTTTTAATACAACTGGTCTCCACAGAGGTGGTTATGTTAAAAATGGAAAGAGAAAACTTGGAATTTTTTCTTTCACAAATAATAATTCTCCTTATCTAAAAGAAACATATATATAAAAAAAATTAAATTAATGATAAAAAAATCCAATCAAATGGAAAATAAAATTGTTTATGTAGGACTAGCTGCTGATATTTTGCATAAAGGACATCTTAATATTCTTAAAACAGCAAAAAAATACGGAAGAGTAGTAGTTGGATTATTAACAGATGAGGCAATAGCAACTTATAAACCCTTTCCTTTATTACCGTTTGATGAGAGAAAAATAGTTATTCAGAATATAAGATATGTCTCTGAGGTTATTCCTCAGGTAACTTTAGATTATACACCTAATCTAAAAAAAATTAAGCCTGATTTTGTTGTACATGGATCTGATTGGCGGAAAGGTGTTCAAAAAAATATCAGAAAAAAAGTTATTCAGACATTAAGACAGTGGAATGGTAAATTAATAGAACCAAAATATACTCAAGGAATATCGTCATCTGAAATAAAAAAGAAAATATCATCTACAGTATCTTTAATTGACGGTAGAAGATCTCGATTAAAAAGATTAATTACATCAAAAAAAATTGTTAGAATTTTAGAGTCCCACAGTCCTCTAACTGGAATGATAATAGAACAATTATTTATAAATAAAAAAGGTAATAGAGAAGAATTTGATGGAATGTGGTCATCTAGCCTTACTGACTCATCAATAAAAGGTAAGCCTGATAATCAGTCAGTTGACTACTCCTCAAGACTAGAAATGTTAAATGATATACTTGACGTGACTTCAAAACCAATAATTTTTGACGCTGATAATGGTGGAAGGATAGAGCACATTCCCTACCTTGTCAGGTCATTGGATAGAATGGGTATATCGGCAATGATTATAGAAGATAAAGTTGGTTTAAAAAAAAATTCATTATTTAAAGATCAGTCTGATGTTAAGCAAGATACAATAAAGAACTTTAAGTCTAAAATATCTGCTGCAAAAAAAGCCAGTTTTTCAGAAGATTTTATGGTTATAGCTCGGATTGAAAGTTTTATTCTTGGTAAAAGTTTAAGTGATGCAATTAAAAGAGCAAATGAGTACTCTAAAGCAGGTGCAGATGCAATTTTGATACACAGTAAAGATAAATCAATAATTAATCTGATTAAATTTGCGAAGAAATTTTCTAAATCAAAGTTCTACAAACCTTTAGTGTGTGTGCCTAGCGCTTATCCTCATATAAAAGAAAATGAACTTGCAAAAATAGGCTTTAAAATTGTAATTTACGCAAATCACTTATTAAGAACATCTTATAAATCTATGAGGCAAGTTGCTTTAGAAATTTTAGAAAATCAAAGAAGTTATAACTCAAGAAATAAAATGTCATCAATAAAAGAAATAATTAATTTGATTAAATAGTAAGATAATGATTTACGCAGAAGACTTACTAAAAACACTGGATAATAACAAGATTTCATTTTTTACAGGTGTCCCCGATAGTATTCTAAAAGACTTTACAAACTATCTAGATTTAAAAAAAAAAAAAAATTTAATTGCAGTTAATGAAGGATCTGCTGCTGCTATTGCAATTGGATATAATATTAAAACAGGAAAAATACCTTGTGTTTATTTGCAAAATTCAGGATTAGGAAATGCGTTAAATCCTATATTATCCGTGGCAAGCTCAGACGTTTATAAAAATTCGATTCTATTTATAGTTGGTCATAGAGGTTACAACGGAAAAGGGGATGAGCCTCAACATTTATTGACAGGAAAAATAACTAAAAAAATTCTTTCAATTTCAAAAGTTAATTATATTTCCTTAAAAAATTTCCAAGATCTAAAAAAGTTGAATAAACTTATTAAAGACTCAAAAAAGAATAAAAAATTAATTTGCTGTTTAGTGAGAAGCAAAACACTCAAATTAAAAAGAAAAATTATTAATAAAAAAAATATGAAAGGTATTGATATTTCATATTTTCTAGAAAAATTAATATTTTTGTTAAATTCAAAAAAGAGTCTTATTGTTAGCTCTACCGGTTACCCTTCCAGAGAATTACTAAGATCGCAATTAAAAAATAATATTAAATTAAAAGTAATTTACAATGTTGGTGGAATGGGACATACATCTTCAATAGCATATGGAATTTCAGAAAACACTCAAAAGACAGTATTGTGTCTTGATGGTGATGGCTCGCTTTTGATGCACTTTGGAAGTCTTCACACTATAGGTGGATCGAAAAAATCAAATTTTAAATATATATTATTAAATAATAATATACACGGTTCTGTTGGTGGACAAAAAACTAATTTTGATAACATCAATTTCAAGAGTTTGTCTACATCTCTAAATTTTAAAAGATATATGGAAATAAATGATAAAAAAAAAGTAGAGGTCACAATAAAAAAATTTTTAAAATTAAGTGGACCTTCAGTTTTACAAGTTTATTGTTCATCTAAAAATTCAAGTGATTTACCAAGAGTTAAAAATTTTAGTGAGATACTTAGAAAATTTAATAATTAATGCAAAATTTTATTATCAATAATTCTAAACAAATAGAAAAATATATAAAAAAAAAGAAATTTAAAAAAGTTTTGGCTTTAGTTGGCGAAAAATCCTATGAGTTATCTGGAGCAAAAATTTTTTTTGGTGATTTTTTTAATAAGTTTGATTCATATTTTTATTTGAAAAAAAAAAAGTTACCTGAATATATCGAACTAAAAAAAATTATAAATTTTATCAATAGAATCAAGCCGGATGTCATTTTATCTATCGGTGGAGGTTCAGTTTTAGACTATGCAAAAATTGGATCAGCTTTAAGTAATATTCATTTTAAAAATAAAGGTTTTGAACTTAATTTTAGGAAAAGAAAACTTAATCTGATCTCTATTCCCATTACAGCTGGATCAGGCGCTGAAGTCACAGAGGGGTGTGTTATTTATTATAAACAAATAAAATATTCTTTAGAAGACAAGGTATTTATACCAACAAATTTTTTCTTGATTCCAAAAATTATTAAACAATGCCCATTTCATCTCAAAGCTACTTGTGGACTTGATACATTGTGTCAATCAATGGAATCGATTGTTTCATTAAAATCAAGTGTGAAAAGCAGAATTTATGCAAAAAAATCAATTAAGATTTTTAATAAAAACTTTGAAAATTACTTATATCAACCCAATTATACAAATAGTAAAAATATGGCGATTTCATCAAATTTATCTGGAAAAGCAATTAACTTAACTAAAACAACAATACCACATGCATTATCATATCCAATCACGACAATACACGGATTAGACCATGGTCACGCTGTTGCTACAACTTTAGAAAAAGTTTTTTATACAAGTTATCAAAAATCTAAAATAAATCTGACAGTTAAAAAAAAATATTTGGAGGTATTTAAGGCATTTGGTGTAAAAAATTACAAAAATTTTAAAAATAAATTTGAAAAAATCAAAAAAAAAACAAAATTAGATTTTAGTCTTTTAAGCAAATTAAATGATAAAGAGGTATCGAAAATAATTAAACAAATTAATATAAAGAGACTAAAAAATAATCCAGTACCGCTCTCGAAGGAAGAGATATTAAGAAATGTATTTAAAAGATAAATTATTTAGATTAAAAAAATACTTATTAGATGAGAGATCACAATTAAATTGGCAAAAAAACATTGATAAAAAATATATCAAATTAAAGAAGAAAAAAAAAATAATTTTAATTGTTCAGCAAGGCAGGTGTGGTAGCAGGTGGCTATTGAATATATTTAAATCGCATAAAAAGGAATTTACAGGTGACACCACTAGAGACAAATTAATCGAGTCTTTTTATCATTTTTGCGAATATAATAAAATTAGAGTAGATCACAAACCACTAATAGTTAATTTGAAAAATAGAATTCTTCAAGATTGGAAAGAAGCATCAGCTTCAATAATATGTTCTCCTTATTTTATTTTTAATTTGGAAAAGATAATAAATGAAATCAAACCTGATAAAATTATTCTTTGTATTAATGATCCTGTTTTTACTGCTAATTCTTTTTTTAATAAGAATATTTATAATGAAGAACTTGTATATTCAAAAAACCTAAACATTCTAGGATTACAGCAATTTCAGTACAATGATATTTCCAGATATTTTGGAAGAATTGTTCCAAAAGGGAAAAGTTTTTATAAATGGATTAAATTAGGCAGACTAGCAAAAATCGGTTGGTATATGAATGAAACAATGAAATCCTTATATAAAACTCTTAAAAAAACCAAAAAAAAAATTTACATTTTTAATTTAAATAAAAGTGATCAAAACTATGAATTTTATTTATCATTAAGAAAAAAATTTCAAATAAAACAAAAACTTTCAAAAAAAAATTTTTTTAATTTAAAAAAAACTAAAGCAACTATAAATTATAGTAATGATCTTACTTTTAATAATTATGATCAATCTAAATGGTCCAAAAAAGATAAAAAAGATTTTATACAAGAAACTAAATTTTTTAGAAAATTTTACTTAAGTACTAAAAATTTTCTTAAATTAGGTGAAAAAATAATATGAAAAATAAAATAGCAGCAATTATTCTTGCTAGATCTGGATCAGTAGGTTTAAAAAATAAAAATACCTTGAACCTTGGTGGAGCTCCTTTGATAGCACATACAATAAAACTTTTAAAAGGAGTAAAAAAAATAGATAAAATTTTTGTGAGCACCGATAGTAATAAAATAGCAAAAATTTCAAAAAAATATGGAGCTGAAGTACCATTTTTAAGGCCAAAAAATTTATCTAAGAACAGCTCAACTTCAGAAGAAGCTCTATGTTACACCGTAAGAAATATTAGAAAAAAAAAAATTTTTAATCCATCTTTAATTGTTTACAGTCAAATAACTGAACCATTTAAAACATCTAAAATAATATCAAAAGCTATAGACATTTTACAAAAAAAAAAACTAGATAGTGTGTTTACGGCGAAACCTTACAAAAAAAATATCTGGTATAAAAAAAAAGGAAAATATTTAAGACTTAATGATTTTGAAAAATATGGCCTACCTAGACAAAAAAAATTTAAACTATTTAGAGAAGATACTGGAGTAGTGTGTGTTAGTAAAACCGAGGTAATTTTATCCAAAAAAAGAATTGGAAAAAATATAGAAATTTTACCTTATGAAAATGCATTCGATTACATAGATATTCATTCTAAAGAAGATTTAATACTAGCGAATCTTATTTTAAAAAAAAAACTTTTTACTTTTGAATGAAAAAAAAAATTTTGATACACTTCAAAAGTGATAAGTTTTTTAGGGTATTTAACTATTCACAATTAAAAAAAAAACTTGAAAAGAAATATGAAGTTTATTTTTTATTATCTAAAGAGGAGTCTAGGTTTGCTCATCTGGTAAAAAAAAAAAGACTTATCTTTTATCAAAAAAATTTAAATTATAAATTAATTTTAAAATATCCCATTAAATATTTATTTTATATCTTTTTTAGATTGCTAGATGTCTTGTTGTTAAAAAATATTAATTTTGAGTCAATCACTTATAGATATAATTTAATAAACAAGATTGGATTTCAATATATACAAAAAACCAATAAGAACTTGAAATTTGATTATGACAAAGAATATATGGCAGGAAATTTTTTAAACCCAACGTATGGTTTTCCTTTTTCAGAAAGTAAATTTTTATTAAACTTATTTAAAAAACTTTTTCTTTCTAAGTATTTTATACATCCTGGTTTTTATGACCTGTTAGTAGATAAAAAATTCGACGCTGTTATTTTAATGCACTTACAATCTAAAGAAGTTTTTTTTATAAAAAAAATAATTGATTTATTACAATATAAATCTATCAATATAATTTATGGATGGGATCAACCAACATTAAAAGGTATGTTGGCAGCGAATAAAAAAGAAAAAATTATTGTTACTAATAACCAAATTAAATTTGATTTAATTAATTACCATTCTTACAACAAGTCAAAAATTTATAATTTAGGAAATTATTTTTTAGAGAATTTATATAGAAAAAGAAAAAAAAATAATTCAAAAAAATTCGTAATATTCTATGCTCTTACAACACGTAGAATTAGTAAAAATGAAATAGATACAATACAAAAAATTTATAATTATTTTGAGAAAAAAAAGATTAAATTTAAGTTAATTTTGAGGCCCCACCCACATGATCGATATTATTATGAAGAATTAATTAAGTTAAAACGAAATAATTTAGAAATTATGAAGTCAACATTTTATGATATTGATCAATTGATTAAAAAATTAAATGAGAGCAATTTAATCATCACCAATGGAACATCTATGTTTTTAGATGCAAGAGCTATGAAAAAAATTTGTGCAACTCTTTTAATTGATAAAAATGACACAAATTTAAAGAAACCATACCTACGATTTTTTAGTTATAGAAATAAAAGAATTACATATAAAGATTTAGACCTTTTGTACAAAGAATACAAAACTGGCATTCTAATTAAAAAGAATCAACTTCTTGATAAATATTATTTAGATCCTATAAATAAAAATATCACAAAAAATTATTTAAAATTTATAAATGATGAAATATCAAAATAATTACTTGTCCCTTTTTGAAAAAAAAGGTTATTTTGTTGTAAAAGATTTTATTAAAAATGATATTTCAAAAAAAATTATTTATGAAACCCTCAATTCAAAAGGTACTATAAAATATTTTGATAGATTGGGTAATCCTAGAAGAATTGAAAAAATTTATAATAAAGGAAAACATATAAATAACCTTAATAAAAAAATTGTTAAATTTTTATTTAATAATTTAAATGAGAAATTTAATATATTTAAAGATAAATTTAATTTAAAACCTCCTCATGGTGAAGGTTTCTTTGCTCACTATGATG
>TARA_B100001057_G_scaffold218429_1_pt1 | contig 22502 bp, 20 predicted proteins | sample TARA_B100001057 | Tara Oceans TARA_B100001057 (sample SAMEA2621839) | marine metagenome | biome: marine biome (ENVO:00000447); feature: surface water layer (ENVO:00002042); material: "saline water (ENVO:00002010), including plankton (ENVO:xxxxxxxx)" | depth 5 m
TTTGTCTTCAGAAAAACTCCGGTCCCCTGCTAAAGCTACGAAGTCATTGAGGAGATAATTAACTACTTCTCCGAAATGAGGTCTATTTGGATGTCGTGCAACCTGCACTTTTTGCCAGGGAGTGAGTTTTTCATAAATAGTCTTCAACTGACGTTCGGCCTTGGTTTGTAATCTACTTATTTCTGCCACGATATCCGTGTCGCCATTGTCAGACATATGCCTTAATTCTTCGATCTTCCCTTCGAATTCGGCTACCTGCTTCTCAAAATCAAGAAACACTTCTCTATTACTCCTTATTTAATCAACTGAACATGGTAGTTCTTTTTTGAACCAAAAGCTAATCAATTATTATTAGTCGTGTAGTCTTTTTTGGCTAACGGGTGGTGACTTGAAACGACAGACATCAGTCGTTTACTTAATACATGAGTATAAATTTGCGTCGTTGAGATATCTGCGTGTCCAAGCATCTTCTGTAAGCTTCGAAGATCTGCTCCATGGTCCAATAAGTGAGTGGCAAACGCGTGTCGTAATACATGTGGTGATACTTTTTGAGGATTAATATTTGAAGCTATTGCGAGATTTTTTAAAAGTTGGCCTACTCTCCGTCGAGTGAGAAACCCCTCTTTGGACCGAGATGGGAATAAAAATTTGGATTCACGATTAGACTTCAAAAAAACATGGCGAACCTCGCGATAGGCATTGATAGAATCTATAGCAGAACTGGTTAGCGGAACTAGACGCTCTTTTTCACCTTTTCCTCGCACCAATAAAACATTTTGATTCTGGGATAAGGCCATGTTTGGTAAGCTGATCAATTCGGAGACTCGTAACCCCGCAGCATAAACGATTTCAAGTAAGCAAACTAATCTTACACCCTCAGGCCCTACCATTTGATTTGCTTGCTCAAAAAGTTGTTCCACCTCTTCCTCTGATAATAATTTTGGAAGTGACTTAATTTGTCTAGGCCCATCTACGTTATTAGTTGGGTTATCGCTCCTATGATTTTCTGATTGAAGAAAAAGAAAAAATTGCCTAAGGGAAGATAACCGGCGAGTTGCCGTTCTTGGATTTAAGCCATTTTTACTTAAGTATTTTATATAATTCGCGATACTGTCTTTCGAACAACTCTCAATTTTACTATCTACCTCGTTTTCAATTAGATATTTCTTAAAGTGAGAGATGTCATTTAAATAAGCTGAAACAGTATTCACCGTGGCTCCTCGTTCGGCCACTAACATGTCTAAAAAGCTATCTATAAGTGGATTGACCGGTTTTTCCAATTGTACTACTCGATCATTATTAAATGTTACAAAACATCCTAGAAAAGCTGGGAAACCATTATCTCAAACGCAAGTTTTCTAGCTTCCTCATGCAATCCCAACTTATTGACACTATCAACGATTAATATTAATTCGCTTGTTGGCAAGGCAGTAAAATCGGTCTTGTCTAACGAAATTAATATTAGAGTTATAGTCTCTGCCAAATTACCTGCATTTGCCGCCGTTTCTATAGAAAATTGATTGTCAAAGATAGTTTTCTTGGCTCGATTTCCGGCATTTGGTCCAATTAACGCTGCCTGTAAACTTGGCGATATGGGGTCTCCAAGAACATGCATTAAATGATATAATAAGGTGGCGGATTCTCTGGCCTTGTTCAGATTAGTTTTTTTTATTATTTGCCACCAATTCCTCATCCTGTCATCGTTCCATTTAAAAACTTCATCACCCCACATAATTCTAATTAATGGCCAATACGAATAGGTAGTTGCCAGAACGTTTTGATCCATATTAGCTTCACGTATAGCAAGAGAAGACCATGATCTTGCTTGTTCTAGATCGAAGTTAGCTGTGTGAAGTAATGTTGCATCTGGTGCAAACCACCCAAGCTCTGATCCAGGCTGGATTTGGTCGAAAATAGGTGTGTAAAGCTCTGCCATCTCTGGGAAAAGTTTGTTTTCTTGTCCTATTGATTGGGCTCTTTGAATGGCTTGTGCTTTTCCGAAGTTGGATTCATGCCTCAGCGTTGCTCTATATAGAAGCATTCGAGCTCTGGGTGTTTCTTCATTGAGGGCTATCGAAATAGCGTTTTCTATTTCATTTTCATTTAGCTCTGCTGATCTGTAAACTTCTGACAAAGTTTGGATATCAATCACTCCAAGTTTAGCTGCTCTTTCGGCTAGTGATAGCCTTATCGAGTGTTCCACGCCTGGGTCTTGTATGTAGTTAGGTAGCAACCAAGCACTAGGAATTTCGGAATCCAGCTTTGGTAGTTCATGTTTGCTGGCTCGCAGCATGGCCACGTAAAGGGGTTTTAATTTATCTACAGTAAGTTCAAAGGTTCCATCAACACGTTCACTTAGCTTTTGTATTAAATTGAAAAAGATTTCATCTCCCCCATCAAGTTCAAGTAGCAAATTTAGGCCAAAGTCCACCTTGTCCCAATTACTGTCGAGTGCATCGCAAAAAATGAGAGATTTTTGCCAATATTGTGACGACGATTTTTCGAACCAACGAGAGGTAATATCACATGCTTTATCCATTTCATTTTGCAGAAACGCTGCATCGGTCCTCAATTTAGCTAATTGTTCACCATGATATTCATGAGGTATGATTTCCGTCAATTTTTCAAATTCTACCAAATACCCAGAACGAAACAACGCTTGTGCCCTCTTAAAGAGTAGGCCTGTTTCTTCCGAATCCTCCTCCGCACTGGGGATTTCGGCAGTTGTTAGAAGGAGGCGTTTATATAAGCTTTGAAGGTTTCTTGAATGCAGCTGAGTAGGTAAAAATTTAAAGAGGTTTTCTATCGTTTCTCGCGAGGTGCCGCCCCACATATCTTTTTTAAACCCGCCTGTAGATAAGTCTATAGTGCCAATGCTTTCGACATCTATATCCCTCAAACTACTAACTTCTATCCCCATTCTTTCCCGCAGTGTTGTTGTTTCTTTCGTGTTTGGTTGTTCTTGTAAACCGATGTCAGTCGTTATTTTGTTTTCTTGTTTTTCTATTGCTGTCTTTGCGGGCTTATTTGGAATCAATGATGTTGGCGTATCTGCAAGTATTCTTGGGCTGATGACGATGGAATAAAGAATGCCAAGTGAGATAACAATATACTGTACTTTATTGAGAGCGCTTCTCATTAGAAATATCTCTTTCTATCGAAGTAACTGGGGCAGGAATATCCCACACAGCCAAGAAAATTAATCCCCCTAACAATGTTAAAGAAACCAAAATTAAAACCATTAATGCAGACTTCATATTTAAACCCGATGATTGGCGTCTTATATTTCTATGATAGCAGTTTATAAATATACAAATCAAACAGAGAGTCGTTTGTTTTTTTATTTTGCTTCCTTTTGAAATTCACTAGGTATACTCGAGATAACAATCTTTGTATTTACTCAACATGTTGATTATGCTGCAAGTTGAAACGTTAGTTAGTTAGTTATAAGAACAAAGATAATTATTTAAAATTACTTGGTATAGGGTCTAGTGAGCAAAAGAAACTCTGAAAAAAAATATCATTGTCCATTCCAAAAACCTATTGTTTTGGTTGGAATAATGGGGGCCGGGAAAACTAGTATAGGTAGAAAACTAGCTGAGCGAATGCAAGTTTCATTCGTCGATGCGGATCATGAAATAGAAAAGGCTGCTGGTTGCACCATAACAGAGTTTTTCGAAAAATTTGGGGAAAAGGAATTTAGAAGAGGTGAAAAACGAGTAATAGAAAGACTTCTAAAATCTTGGCCTTGTGTATTGGCGACTGGCGGCGGCGCGTTTATGGATCCGGAAACGCGTGCCATGATAAAGAATACAGCCGTATCTATATGGCTTAATGCTGATTTGGATACTTTGGATGACAGATTAGCACGACGATCCGGACGTCCTTTACTGCAAACCAAAAATCCTCGCGCAACACTTCAGTCACTTATGGAAAAACGCTATCCAATTTATGCAGAGGCCGATATGACTGTTGATACAATAAATGATTCGATTGATGTGACCGTTGATACGGTCTGTGCATCTATTACTGATTATTTCTCCCTAAAGTATGAGCGAAAATAATGGACTCAATCGAGGTTATCCCCGTAAATCTTGGCGACCGTAGCTACGAGATCTTTGTAGGAACCAACATTCTCAAGGATATAGGGGAAGCAATACAAAAAAAATGCGGTCAAAGAAAGATCCTTATAGTCACAGATCAAGACGTGGCGTCATTCTGGTTAAATACTGTCGCCGAGTCACTAAAAAGAACTAAACTTGACTTTGAGGTGGCATGTGTACCCTCGGGAGAGAGTAGCAAATCATTCTATCAATTAGAATCGCTCCTGGATCAGTTCTTTGAAGCCCAATTAGCTCGAGACGGATTAATCCTGGCATTGGGTGGCGGCGTAGTAGGTGATCTCGCGGGTTTCGCGGCGGCAATTGCATTACGCGGGATTGATTTTATCCAAGTGCCGACCACTTTGTTGGCGCAGGTTGATAGCTCAGTGGGTGGGAAAACAGGCATTAATACAAGTCGAGGAAAAAACTTAGTCGGTAGTTTCTATCAACCCAGACTGGTTATAATTGATACTGGAGTTTTAGATAGCTTGCCAAAACGTCAATTGCTGGCAGGTTATGCAGAAATAGTTAAATACGGATTGATCAAAAACAAGCCTTTTTTTGAGTGGCTTGAAGTGAACGGTCAAAATGTCATATCGGGTGACCCAAAGGCACGGCAAATTGCTATTGTTGAGAGTTGCAAGACGAAAGCCATGATTGTTGGACAGGATGAAAGAGAGGCCGGGGAGAGGGCGCTTTTAAATTTTGGTCATACTTTTGGTCATGCTTTCGAGGCTGAGGCAAGATATAATGGCCAACTATTGCATGGGGAAGCTGTTGCACTTGGCATTGTAGCCGCCATGAATTTGTCAAAAACTATGGGTTTTTTTAATGGCCAAGAAGTAGACAGAGTGACCCGCCACTTTAAAACAGTGGGACTCCCGATAAACTTAAATTTTATTGATAAGTTTTCGAAGTGGAATGTAGATGATTTAATTGATCATATGAGGCACGATAAAAAAGTTTTAAAAGGAAAAATGAGATTTATTCTACTTAGAGAAATAGGAAATAGTTTTATTACATCGGATATCATGCCAGAAAACGTTGCCGAAATCCTCTCAAAATCTATAGGGGGGAAATTGTAGCATTATTCCTGACACCATATAATTTGAATATCCACCATAAGAGGGCCTAATGATTGAAATAACTGGTATGCACGAAACGCTAATTATAGGTGTTTTTGTTATTATTATACTTTTATTTTTGTCAGCATTTTTTTCAGGATCGGAGACCGCCTTAACCGCGGCCTCAGATGCTAGACTGCATCAACTGTCTCTACAAGGTAACCGCCGAGCTAGTATTGTTTTGAGGCTTAGAAGGCAAAACGAAACATTAATCGGTGCGATACTTATCGGAAATAATATCACGAATATAGCTGCATCTGCACTAGCAACAAGTATTTTGATATCTTTATTTGATGAGGCTGGTGTCGCCTATGCAATGATTGCAATGACCATTTTAGTCGTGATTTTTGCAGAGGTTCTGCCAAAAACATTTGCTATAAATAATGCTGATAAGTCAGCCTTATTAGTGGCGCCAATTATTAGGGTGTTTGTTTGGTGTTTGAGACCATTAAGTATTACCGTTAGATTGATAGTGAACGGGGTCTTTCGTGTTTTTGGTGCTAAGATTTCCGCTAAATTCGGTCAAGAAGAAAGAGAGGAAGAATTAAGAGGCTTAATTGAGTTACACAGAGGACCAGGGCCAGAGGTGAGCGAGGAAAGAGCTATGCTTCGCAGTATACTTGACTTAGGGGAGGTTTCGGTTGAGGAAATAATGACGCATAGAAGAAATGTTATTATGATTGACTCGGATTTGCCCGTAGAAAAAATTTTAGACGAATTGACCGAAAGCCCCTTTACACGATTACCATTATTTCGAGGGGATCAGGACGAAATAATAGGAATTCTGCATGGTAAGGCGTTACTGAGGGCTATTAGAAATCATAAAGGTCAGGACATGTCTAAACTTGATATAGTCTCTATTGCAAATCCACCTTGGTTTATTCCAGATTCAACTAATCTTCTAGACCAACTGCAGGCTTTTCGAACTCGGAGGGAACATTTCGCGGTCGTCGTCGACGAGTATGGAACACTTCAAGGTGTTGTCACACTTGAGGATATTTTGGAGGAAATAGTTGGTAATATAGATGACGAGAATGATATCTCAGTTGCTGGGGTTCGAGCGCAATCTGATGGTTCGTATCTCGTAGATGGCACCGTTACGCTGAGAGACTTGAACCGCGAATTGGATTGGAATTTACCGGATGAACATGCCTCAACCGTTGCAGGGTTGGTCTTGCACGAGGCCAGGGTAATCCCCTCTGTTGGCCATGAATTCTTGTTTCATGGATTTAGATTTAAAATTTTGCGCCGTCATAGAAATCAGATAACACAGATACGAATTTGGTCACGGAAGATTGCGGTTGAGAAATAAGTCACACCTCTAAAGAAAATAAAGTCTAAACTTTTCCTTTCTTTCAAAAATAGATGCGTTAATTTCATTGTGGAAATGGAATATCCTATTGGTTCTCACATCTCCCAATCCCAGAAAATCTCAGCATGCTTGGCATGATAGAGAAATTAGCTGTACAGATTTTCGTATAAGAGATGGTTTGTGTAACATTGAGGGATGATTAACATATCGGAAAACCATTCTTTTTAGAATGAGAATAGGGGCAGGTAAGTGCAGGGAAGCCTATCTATGATATGTGGATACGAATAACTTTCGATGACAATTTACTCATAATTGATGTTGAGGCGGCAACTGACGAAGGTCCCTACCCAATTTGTCCGGACATCATTAAAAATTTTGATCATCTCAAAGGGATTACGATAGGGCCCGGGAGGGGGAAGATTAGTTCAGAGCCGAGTGGGGTGTCTATGGCGCACACATCTTGTTGAACTCCTTGGGCCGATAGCAACCACGGTCTGTCAAACTATTTTTTCCAAAAAGGCAGAGAACGTTAAGAGCCTAAAATTAAACCAAAACCAAATTGATAAAGAAGAGAAAGTAAACACAAGTCAGCCAAAACTTTTAAACAAACGACACGATTTTAATGAAACCAGTACAGTGGTAACAAAAGATATCCCAAGTATTATAAAGGTTTAAAAGCCGCTCAAATAGCTTCTATGCTGAGTGCATGTACTGGACCTGAGAGTTCATCTGCCAACACCCGGTATATTTCACGTTGTTTTTCGATACGCGTTTTTCCTGAAAAAAAATCAGATGAGATAATTAAACGAAAATGTGTTTCGCCTTCAGGGCGTGCTCCCACATGTCCTGCATGCAGATGGGATTCATCAATCACATCTAGTCTAGTGGGCTCAAATGCTTCAATAAGTTTTTTTTTGATTGTTTCGGAAACGGACATTATATTTCTCCATATAATCTTCTAAGATCAGTACCCCAATGGCATGCTGAAGCTGTTAAGACAATGTTTTTTAACTTAAGAAGTTTGGTGTGGATGGATAAAAGATTGTTTAACTCAAACAAAGATAGACGTGTCAAGGAAGCCTTGCGATTAAAAGGTTATGACGAAGATGAACAACGCGGTTGTTGTGATTACCCAGGCTGTCTAGAGGACGGTGTGTATAAAGCCCCTAAATCAAGATTGCAGCTTAGGAACTATTATTATTTTTGTCTTGAACATGTCCGAGAGTATAATAAAGCATGGAATTATCATAAAGGGCTAAACGAGCAACAAGTCGAAAATTCTATTCGTCGCTCCACAACTTGGGACCGACCCAGTTGGCCGTTTGGAACAAAACATAAGATGTTTGAGAGTTTTGTAAAAGGGAACGTCACAGACAAGTTTGATTTTTTTGAAATGGATAGTTTTTCTAAAAATAATCGAGAACCTAATAAAAAGTTTAACGCAGATCAGTTAGACGCACTTGACATAATGGGGTTAAAACCGCCTATAGATATTGCTAAATTAAAATCACAATACAAATATTTAGTTAAAATACATCATCCAGACCGTAATGGTGGTGATAGAAAAGCAGAAGAGAGGTTGAAATTAATCAATGAGGCGTATACCACACTAAAACAGGTTTTATCTTAACTTTCACCGATGACCAAAAGTTTCTGGTCTACTAAATTTTAATCCCAACAAATATGGATAATGGCCATGTCGGCAACAGACAATAATGAACGAAAACTTGCGCATCATATAACGACACCAGATGTCGAAGTTTCTGTGCGAGAAAAATTTGGTATCGATCTTGATATGGAAGTTCCAGGTTTCAGTGAACCCAGTGAATATGTCCCCGTGATAGACGATACTTACCTCTTTGACAAAGAGACTACCATGGCTATCTTGGCAGGTTTTTCTCATAATCGGCGAGTTATGATTCAAGGATACCATGGAACAGGTAAGTCCACACATATTGAACAAGTAGCAGCGCGACTGAATTGGCCGTGCATTAGGGTTAACCTGGATAGCCATATAAGCCGAATCGATTTAATAGGGAAAGATGCAATTGTCCTTCGAGATAGCAAACAGGTAACTGAGTTCCGGGAAGGAATTTTACCTTGGTCCTTGCAAAATTCGGTTGCGTTAGTTTTCGATGAATATGATGCGGGACGGGCAGACGTCATGTTTGTTATACAGCGCGTTTTAGAGCAGGACGGAAGGATGACACTGCTCGATACCAACAAAGTAATAACCCCAAATCCCTGTTTCCGATTATTTGCGACGGCCAACACAGTTGGTTTAGGTGACACGACTGGATTGTATCATGGGACCCAGCAGATTAACCAGGGTCAAATGGATCGTTGGAATATAGTTACTACTTTAAATTACCTTAGTCATGAGGCTGAGTGTGGCATCATTCTCTCAAAATCCCCGACCTACGACTCAAAAGATGGTCGGTCCCAGATTGAATCGATGGTGGCACTAGCTGATTTAACTAGGCAAGGATTTATGGCGGGTGACATATCAACGGTTATGTCGCCAAGAACGGTCATAACATGGGCGGAAAATGCAAAAATCTTCTCAGGCGACATTGGATTCGCCTTTCGGGTCAGCTTTCTTAACAAATGTGACGAGGTGGAACGGGCAACCGTAAGTGAATACTATCAGCGTTGCTTTGGGGAAGAATTACCAACGGGAAGTATTTCGTCAGCTACAGCCGAATAAGTATAGAATGGAGGCTCTATATGGTGGAGTCATCGAGGGACGATGAACATCCGGTAGAGGTGTTTAAAAGATCTACAGCAGCTTGTGTTCGTGCCATGTCTGGAGAAAGAGAACTCGAGGTAACTTACGGCGCAGAAACGCCAAGTATGTCGGGAGAAAAGGTGCGACTACCTCTCCCTCCACGTGACCTAGATCCATTGGAAGTAGCAAAAGTTAGAGGCGAAGCTGATAGTCTTTCGCTTAAAAAGCGATACCATGATCAAAACGTTCACGCAGCTCGCATGCCTTCGAACCAGGCTGCGCGGGAAATTTTTGACGCGGTAGAGCAGGCTCGTGTGGAAGCCATTGGGGCTAACCGTATGGCAGGAGTAGCTCAAAATTTAGAGACAGCGTTGGACGATAGATATCGAAGACGGGGTTTTGAACGTATTAGTGACAAAGACGATGCGGCTTTAACGGATGTCATACATCTGCTCGCCAGAGAGGCATTGACTGGGCAGTCACCGCCTCCATCCACTCGAAGAGTGGTAGATCTCTGGCGACCGTGGGTTCAATCAAAATTAGGTAACACATTAAATGAATTAGAAGCATTTGTTGCCGATCAAGATGCATATGCGGACCATGCTCGGCAGCTGATAATGGACTTAGATTTGGAGGTTGGTGAAGAAGGTTTAGCAGATGATGAATCGAGTGATAGCCAGGATGATAGCGAAGGCGGTGACTCAGATGAGATGAATGACTCTGGAACCCAGGGTGCGAGTGAAGATGGAGATGATTCGGAAATGCTTCCATCTGAAATGGAGGCTGGTGATGAGTCGGCTGATGGTGAAGATGGTGAAGATATGGATATGGAGCCTGGAGGTGGTGATGAAGAACCAGCGAACCCAAGTACGCCTCCTATGTTTCACAATTCGGATGATGCACAAAAGGCTATTTATAAAGTTTTCACTACAAACAATGATGAAATCATTCCTGCTTCTGAACTTTGCGATCCAGAGGAGTTAACAAGGTTACGCGCACTATTAGACCAACAGTTAAGCCATCTTCAGGGATTAATTGGGAAACTTGCAAATCGTCTCCAGCGTAAATTACTTGCGCAGCAAAATCGCTCTTGGCTTTTCGATTTAGACGAGGGTATTTTGGATGCAGGACGATTGTCACGGGTGGTGACAGCGCCACTTTTCCCACTTTCATATAAAATGGAGAAAGATACAGAGTTTAGAGATACAGTGGTCTCACTTTTAATTGATAATTCTGGGTCTATGCGGGGACGGCCGATAACGATAGCGGCTATGAGCGCCGATATCTTAGCAAGGACGCTAGAACGATGCGGAGTGAAAGTTGAGATTCTAGGATTTACAACGAAACAGTGGAAGGGTGGGGCCTCCAGGGAAAAATGGATAAGTGATGGAAAACCACAAAACCCGGGTAGATTGAATGATTTAAGACATATTGTCTATAAATCGGCGGACTCTCCTTGGCGCCATGCTAGAAAAGCACTTGGTTTGATGCTGCGTGAGGGAATACTCAAAGAAAATATTGATGGTGAAGCTTTGATGTGGGCGCATCAGAGGTTACTGGCTCGCCCTGAAGAGAGACGTATTTTGATGGTTATCTCTGATGGCGCTCCCGTGGATGATTCAACACTTTCCGTAAACCCGGGAAATTATTTAGAAAAACATTTGAGAGAAACTATACAATTCATTGAAACCCGTTCACCTGTAGAGTTAGTAGCGATAGGAATTGGACACGACGTGACACGTTACTATAGAAGAGCGGTCACAATCGTTGATGCCGAACAACTGGGTGGTACAATGATGAACCAACTTGCAGATTTATTTGATGAGGATGATAATGGAAATCGGTCTGGTAGGAAAAGAGGGCGTCAAGGAAATAAATCTAGCTTGGGCAGGGTCTGACTAAAATTTTATTGGTTCTTATTTTCTATTGCGCGGTTTAGTAACAGCACTGGAAGCAAACCTGCTAGGACGATGGTAAGAGCGGCCGGTGCACATTCGTTCAGTAGCTCATCCGATGCATATTGATACACGAATGTTGCTAGAGTTTCAAAATTAAAGGGTCGCAGTATCAAGGTCGCAGGCAGTTCTTTCATGATATCTACAAAAACCAGAACTGAACCTGATATGATGGTACTTTTTATCAGTGGGGCATGAACACTAAATAGTGTTGCCCTTGGCCCTGATCCTAATGTACGGGCTGCCATATCCATGTTGTATGTCACCTTACTCAAGCCAGCTTCTACAGAGCCTAATGCAATGGCAAGAAAACGGGTGGTATAGCCGAATAATACTGCAGTGAGGCCGCTTCCAACGAGTATACTGGCAGAAACACCAAAAGTAAGTTTCATAGTTTCAGTGAATACAGAATCAATTGCTCCAATTGATATTAGGATGCCGATTGCAAGAGCAGCGCCAGGAATGGCATAACCGATGGAGGCTACTCTTACGGCAATCTTAACAAGTAGGTTAGGACAAATACGGGCAGCGTAGGCTAAAAATACACCAATTAACACTATGATTAGTGTAGCAGAGCTAGCCAGCATAAAACTGTTCCCAGCATATTCGATATATTTTGCAGAGTAAAAGCCTTCAATGTTACCTAAAGCATGATAAAGTAGAATAGCACTCGGTAACACAAACCCTGTTAGGATTGGAAGTAGGCAGCTAAATATAGCTAGTAAAGATCGCCATCCTCTTAACTTAGTTTTTTTTATTAATTGATTCTTAGACGAATTATGAAAACGCTGTTGTCTCCTCGATGAGCGTTCCAGCCATATTAAAATGATTATAAAACTTAGTAAAACGAGGGCAATTTGCGCCGCTCCTCCCCTGTTTTCCATGCCAAACCATACATCGAATATCCCCACTGTAAGTGTACGAACAGCAAAATAATCGACAGTTCCGAAATCGCTTAATACCTCCATTAAACATAGCGTAACGCCAACAACGATAGCAGGCCGTGCCAGCGGTAAGGATGTGTAAAAGAAGTTTTGGATACCTGTAAGGCCTAACACTCGACCCGCTTCTAGTGTTGATACTGATTGCTCCAAGAAAGAAGCCCTGGTTAGAGCATACACATACGGGTACAAGACTAAACTTAATACAGTGATAGCCCCTCCAGGACTTCTAACTTGGGGAAACCAATAGTCTGATGAAGTCGTCCAGTTAAAGAGCATTCTTAAAAACGTCTGCACCGGTCCTGCAAATTCGAGGAAATCTGTGTAGACATATGCGACGACATAAGCTGGCATTGCCATCGGAAGAATAAGTGCCCAAGCAAAAAACCTTGACCCTGGAAACTCGCACATGGCAATAAGCCAGGCAGTTCCAGTGCCAATTATTGATACGAAGGCCCCTACACCAAACATTAGTAGCACTGAATTGTAAATATAAGTTGGAAGCACCGAGGTGGCTAGATGCATCCAAACATTCTCTTCGGGTGAAATCGCAATCCAAATAATGGCGAGTATAGGAGAAGTAATAATAATTGCTATAAGAATAGAAGCAATAAGCCAATTACGATTGGCTCCGTATAACGTTTTAGTTAATCTTTTTTGTTTCATTTACTGGCCAGGTATTTTGGTCGTGAGTGGCATAGACTTTGATTTTTACTTTAGTAGTTTGACTAATTTTTTTGATGTAATTTTTATATGGTTTGCAAACCAGCATTAAAGTTATGGATATATATTTCAATACAAGCTCCTTTTGGCATGAATGAGAATAACTAACAAGACTGCTTCAAACAGAAAAATAATCTATGACTTGACTTAAGCTTGTATTACCGTTTCAAATGTAATCATCGATGGTTTCCCAAGGATTTTGGGATTCAAAGGGAACGCAGTTAGAATCTGCGGCTGCCCCCGCAACTGTTCGCGGAGAGTTTAAGGTCTTTGATACCACTGGGCTTGTTTTTTTGTGGCTTGGGAAGGTTGACCTGATAACTGTGACCCGTAAGCCAGGAGACCTACCAGCGATATCGTTACTAATCCTAGATCGGGGTGATGTTAGGATGCGGGAGTTCCGTTAGGTGGCGACCATGTGTCCAGTTTGCTATTATGGAGCGCCTAATGGAAGTAGAAGATAAAAAACAATCTCTAAGAAAAATTCCGGCTACTGTTATTACAGGCTTCCTAGGTTCGGGAAAAACGAGCTTAATACAACATTTAATATCGACTGCTAATGGTCTTCAACTTGCTTTTATTATCAACGAATTTGGAGACTTGGGGGTTGATAAAGAGTTGTTGTTGGGATGTGGGTTAGAAAATTGTGATGAAGGGGACATTGTCGAACTTGCAAACGGTTGTATCTGTTGCACAGTTGCGGATGACTTTCTTCCTACCATGGAATTTCTATTAAACAGGCCAAATCCCCCTGAACACATCATCATTGAAACCTCGGGTTTGGCATTGCCAAAGCCCTTGATAAAAGCTTTTAGTTGGCCAGAGGTGAATGCTCGGGCAACGGTGGATGGTGTGGTGGCGGTGATAGATTCAGTTGCTGTTGAATCAGGTTTATTTGCCAATGACCCGTTAGAAGTCCAAGCACAGCGGTTAGCGGATGATGCTCTAGATCATGAAAGTCCGCTGGAGGAGCTTTTTGAGGAACAGATTCAATCAGCGGATATTATTGTACTAAATAAAGCGGAGTCTATTGCCGATAGTTCATGGGAACGGATCGAGAGCGAGGTGGCTAAATATCAGAGGCCAAAAGTTAAGGTGCTTCATACGAGCTATGGAAAAATAGATGCTTCAATGCTGTTAGGATTAGGTATTGAGGCAGAATTTGATCTAGATACTCGCCCTTCCCATCATGAGACCGCAAGTGATCACGACCATGAAGATTTTGATAGTTTTGTGGTTACGCTTGAAGGTGATCAAGCGGAACAAACTTTTTTGACTAAGTTAAGTAATGTGATAGAGGACCACGATATTCTCAGAATTAAAGGGTTTATAAGCATTGCTGATAAGCCTATGCGGCTCGCTATCCAAGCGGTTGGGACGCGAATAGAAACTTACTTTGACAGATATTGGCCCCTAGATTCTGAACGCCATTCTAAATTAGTTGTGATTGGAAAGGCGGGTTTGGAAAAAGATTTAATTTCCAAAATACTAACGAGTTAGCGAACCAAGAGAAATGCATTTACTCGCCTCCACGAGTGGTATTATCTCCGATCAGAATGATGCCATCGATCTTTGCCAAAGTCCGGGTGACATAGTAATTTTGTCTGCGGCAGACAGTGATCTAGCTTGCTTGTCTGCCGCATTTCAACGCTTGAAGATGGGAAAACACTCGCTTCGATTAGCTAATTTACTTCAACTAAATCATAATCTCTCTGTCGATTTATACATCGAGAAGACGCTCTGTTATGCCCGTTTGATCATTATACGTTTAATCGGTGGTCGCAATTATTGGTTATACGGCTTAAGCGAAATTGAAGCGGTTGCCAAAAAGTTTGACATTAGATTAGTAGTAATTCCTGGTGATGATAAACCAGACTTGGAGTTGACAAGCTACTCCACTGTATCCCCGGAAATAACCGAACGATGTTGGATGTATTTTACACACGGGGGAATAGATAATGCATTAAACTTATTAATCTACGCGAATTCAATTTTGGGTGACAAGAAACCGTGGAAAGAACCTGCTCCTTTATTGAAAGCTGGTTTTTATTGGCCCTCAATCGATTTACCAAGCTTTTTTAATATCGAAAAGTGCTGGACACCCGAACGTTCTGTTATATTGATTACCTTTTACCGAGCTTTAATGTTGTCTGGCAACCTAGAGCCAATAAATTCGGTTATCAATATGGTCAGAGAGTTGGGCTTCAATGCGTTACCAATTTACGTTTCTAGCTTGAAGGACAATTTTTCCTCATCATTAATCAAATCAATACCAAGCACCCAGAGAATAAGAGCCATATTGAACTTTACAAGTTTTGCATCTTCAAAACTGGGTTCTGTTGGAAAGATTGCCCCATTTGAGGATATCGATTGTCCTGTCTTCCAATTGATCCTGTCTGGTTCCTCTCACGAAGAATGGGAGACTTCGGATGCAGGTCTATCTTCCCGAGATATTGCGATGAATGTAGCCCTACCTGAGGTTGACGGACGGTTAATATCTAGGGCTGTTTCATTCAAAAAGAGCACGCATTTTGACCCGAGTACAGAATGTGCAATTGTGATTCATAACGCTGATTTAAATAGGGTGCGATTTGTCTGTGAGCTTGTAAAAAATTGGGTGATTTTAAGTGAACTTCCTGAGAACCAAAAGCGCATAGCAATCATATTGAGTAATTATCCCAATAAAGACAGTCGAGTTGGAAACGGCGTTGGTTTGGACACTCCTGCCAGTCTTATTAATATCATACTGGAATTAAAAAAGTTTGGTTACAATCTGGAGGCTGTGCCAACCAGTGTAGCCCCGCTTATGTCCCAACTAATTGATGGGCCAACCAATCAATTGAGCGGAAAGAAAGCTAGGACCGGCCACATAAAACTCTCTATTAAAGATTACCGTGATTTTTTCTCTGGATTAGATGCAGCAGTGCAAGAACAGATCCTGGAGCGCTGGGGCGATTTAAGAAATGATCCATTCGTAGTTGGTGATGATTTTATTCTTTCATTACATACTTTTGGAAATCTCATTATTGGGGTTCAGCCCGCCCGAGGTTACAATATAGACCCAAAAGCTACTTATCATGATCAAGCCCTTGTACCTCCGCATGGTTATATGGCCTTTTATGCTTGGTTACGGTACTCGTTTAAAGCTCATGCAGTTATTCATTTAGGAAAGCATGGTAATCTCGAATGGCTCCCTGGAAAATCTATAGCGCTATCTGACGGATGTTACCCTGAAGCTGCTTTGGGCCCTACCCCACTGATCTACCCGTTTATTGTAAATGATCCCGGTGAAGGGACACAAGCAAAACGACGAACCACCGCAACGATCGTGGATCATTTGACCCCTCCATTAACTAGAGCTGAAACTTATGACAAATTGATTCATTTAGAAAATTTGTTGGACGAGTATTACCAGGCGGTAAATTTGGATCCACGGCGCACAAGTTTATTGTCCCAAAAAATTATAGAAAATGCTCAGAGTTTAAAAATCGATATTGATTGTGGGATAAAAAATGCGGATGCTGACTCCCAAAAACTGCAGAAATTAGATGCATATCTCTGCGATTTGAAAGAAATGCAAATTCGCGATGGCCTTCATATACTTGGTGAGAGTCCTAAAGGAAACTCTCTGCATGACCTTTTGGTAGCTTTATTGAGAGTGCCGCGTTCTGGTAACAGAGGTGAAGACGCCTCGTTGACCCGGGCCATAGCTGAAGACCTTGGCTTGTTAGAATTTGATCCACTGGATTGCGATATGTCTGATGTTTGGTTGGGGCAAAAACACCAATACTTGTTAAATATTTTACCTACGGAAATCTGGAGAAGTCATGGCGATACTGTGGAGCGATTAGAACTCCTAGCTAAAGCAATTGTTTCAGGAGTATTGGAAATAGACCCAACATGGTCGAAAACGAAGAAAGTATTGGACTTTCTAGAAGCGCAGCTAAGACCAGCAGTTTTAAACAGCGGTCCTAATGAATTAGCGAGTGTTTGTGGAGCATTAGCGGGTAAATTCATAGCACCTGGCCCGTCAGGAGCTCCAACTAGAGGCAGGAGCGATGTTCTACCAACGGGTCGAAACTTTTATTCGGTCGATACTCGCTCTATCCCAACGCCGACAGCGTGGAGATTAGGTTGGAAGGCTGCGGGATTAGTATTAGATAAGCATCGCCAAGATCATGGTGAGTGGCCAAAGGCGATTGCTTTATCGGCTTGGGGAACCTCAAATATGAGAACTGGTGGGGACGATATTGCTCAGGCACTTGCGTTTATGGGTGTTAGTCCAGAATGGGAACCAGTATCTGGTCGCTTGACTGGTTTTAATATTATACCACTCACGGTGCTAGATAGACCCAGAGTAGACGTGACTTTTCGTGTTTCGGGGTTCTTTCGCGATGCGTTTCCGTATCAACTAGAGCTCTTAGATTCGGCAATTAGAGCGGTAGCAATCTTAGATGAACCAAAGGAAGAAAATCCGCTAGCATGGACCGTCGGAAATGATGTTAATGAGCTGAAAAATAACGATATCGACGAAGAAACCGCGTTAAGTCGTGCAGCTACCCGAGTTTTTGGATCAAAACCGGGAACTTATGGAGCGGGAATGCAAGCACTCATAGATGAGGGTATTTGGGATTCGGATGATGACTTTGCTGAAACCTACGTCAAATGGGGAGGTTTCGCGTATGGTACGGGAGTGTATGGTGAGCAGGAGCAAGAACTTTTTCGCTCTCGCTTGAAGAGAATACAAGTTGTCTTGCATAACCAAGATAATCGTGAACATGACATTCTGGACTCGGACGATTACTACCAATTTCAGGGTGGCCTGAGTGCTGCTGTCAGGCATTTTTCCGGAGCTCAGCCTGTCATTTATCATGGTGATAATTCTAAACCAGAAACTCCAAAGATTAGAACTTTGGAGGATGAAATAGGTCGTGTTGTTCGGGGAAGAGCAGTAAACCCAAAATGGATACACGGTGTTATGCGCCATGGGTATAAGGGTGGATTTGAACTGGCTGCTACAGTGGATTATTTATTCGCGTTTGCCGCAACATCGCGATGTGTTAAGAATCACCATTTTGACGCAGTCTTTGAGGCTTACATAGAAAACTCAGAGGTAAGAGATTTTCTCGAGCAACACAACTCAAACGCGTTAAAAGACATCGTTGAACGACTCACTGAAGCACAGGATCGGGGCTTGTGGAGGCCCAGTCGTAACTCCATAGTTGATCAGTTGGCACAAATCAGACTTTTAAATTAAGATTTATTGACTTTGGTATGCGACCTAATGCGGGTGGTTCGATTGCAGGTACAATTGATTTCATTCCTGAAATAATGAGTGTGGCTATCCAAGATAGGAGTAAGCGACCAAACTTACCTAGCTTTATTAGTAAACTTATCAAGTATCCCACTTTGCCAGCTGTTAAGGCTTTGATTTTCGATCGTAAAGAATTGATGTCATGGTTACGAGTGCGGCCCCTCATGTTGAAATGCAATTGAAGAGGCATAGGTATTATGCCAGAAAATAGATGTTTTGTTCTGTTCTTAATTTGCTTCTTAGCTACTTTTTCAGGGATAGATGTGCTAAAGAAGCTATTAATGGGCGGTTGAGGTAGAATTAATAGAGCTAAGGTTCATGTGCCTCGATGATTGCAACTAAAAATTAGTAGAGATTCGGTTTAATGAGATATTGTTTTTCTTTTTGGTTTTTAATTTCTATATTCACTATTACTTCAATAACAAATGCAAATGCAGCAGACCCTAAAAAGATTTCAGAAAAACGAGATTGGGCGGCTTATACCTTCTCAGGTGAGGGCGGAAAAGTATGCTATATTGCCAGCGCCCCCAAAAAACAAAGAGGAAAATATAAGAAGCGTGGTCAGCCATACGCATTGGTGACAAATAGGCCTAGGCAAAAAATAAACGGAGAAGTGAATTTTATAGCGGGGTACAATTTTAAAAAGGGTAGTGAAGTTAAGGTTAAAATAAATAAAAAAAGTTTTAAACTTTTTACACAACAGGACGGCGCATGGTCGGCAAACCCAGAGTTAGACGCAAAACTTGTAAAGGCGATGAAGGGCGGCAATAGAATGGTGGTGTATGGCACATCTAGTCGAGGTACTAAGACAACGGATACCTACTCTTTATCTGGTTTTACGGCTATGAAAAAAAGAATTGATAAGGCATGCAAATAAAACCGGGATTACAAAATAATGTAGCTGAGCCCAAAATAAATTTAGTAGGTTTAACAAGATCTGAACTTGAAAAAGTACTTGTAGATGCAGGACTTGCTAAATTTCGCGCAAAACAAGTTTGGCACTGGGTTTATCATAAAGGCACCACAGATTTTTCTGAAATGACTACCCTTTCTATACCAATAAGAGAGGAATTAAGTCAGGCATATGTGCTTTCCAGGCCTGGTATTTCTCAAGAGCAACGAAGTGTCGATGGCACAGTCAAATGGCTTTTGAAATTTTTGGATGGAACTGAGGCGGAAACAGTATTTATCCCAGAAAAGGACCGAGGTACTCTATGTATATCCTCCCAAATAGGCTGCACTCTAACGTGTTCGTTTTGTCATACGGGAACTCAAAGGCTCGTCAGAAATTTAGAACCATCCGAGATTGTTGGGCAAGTACTCACGGCGATGGACTCGCTTGAGGCATGGCCTTCTGCCCAGCCAGGCCGACCTATCACTAACATTGTATTAATGGGCATGGGTGAACCTCTGTATAATTTGGATAATGTTATTAAGTCGCTCCAGATCATTATGGACAATGAAGGTATTTCTATATCGAAGAGAAGAATAACGCTGTCAACGTCGGGGGTTGTGCCGGAAATTCATAAATGCGGAATAGAAACGGATGTTAATTTAGCTATTTCACTGCACGCGGTCACAGATCCAGTGAGAGATGTGTTAGTCCCTATTAATAAAAAATACCCGATAAAAGAATTACTAAAAGCCTGCAGAAGCTATCCGGGTGTAAATAATGCGCGTCGCATCACTTTTGAATATGTTATGTTAAAAGGAATAAATGACAGTTTAGGCGATGCAAAAGAGCTGGTGAAGTTAATGGAAGGGATTCCCGCTAAAATTAATTTAATTCCATTCAATCCCTGGCCCGGTTCTCCATATGAGTGCTCGGACTCGAAGCAGATTCAAGAATTTTCAAAAATTATAATGGATGCTGGATATCCATCGCCAGTTCGCGCACCTAGGGGAAGTGATATCCTGGCAGCATGTGGTCAATTAAAGTCGGAGAGTTTGAGATTGAAGAAACGTGATCGGGTTCCAGACTTTATCGGTTCAGCCTGAAAAAAGTTAATTATAAGCAGAAGGTATTTAAATTCACCAGTTGCGGTGTTTAATCACATTGAATTTTTCAGTTAGTGTGGCTATATAGTAGGTATAAGAGATAGTTTTGAAAGGTTTTATTATGGCTTTAGATCCTAGAATGATGTCGCGAGCACAGGCGGCGGATGCGCATGTCGACGTAGGCCTGCGGCAATATATGCTCGGCGTATACAACCACATGACAATTGGCTTGGCTATAACAGGACTGATAGCGCTGGGCGCTTCCTTCCTTGCCATACAAGGCGGTCAGCTGACTGGCTTTGGCTATGCTATATATGTGTCCCCATTAAAATGGGTGATCATGTTGGCGCCAATTGGAATGGTATTTCTTTTTGCTGCCAGGATACAGTCTATGGCCTCATCAACGGCGCAAACTGTATTTTGGATTTATGCGGCTCTGATGGGTCTCTCCCTGTCCAGTATATTCCTTGTTTACACAGGGGAAAGCATTACTCGCGTTTTCTTTATAGCTGCGGGAATGTTCGCTGGAACCAGCTTATATGGGTACACCACCAAAAAAGATCTCACGGGTATGGGATCATTCTTATTCATGGGATTGATAGGGATACTCATAGCATCGGTTGTTAATATCTTCTTAGCATCTTCAGCTTTGCAATTTGGGATTTCGGTGATCGGAGTGCTTGTATTTGCTGGGCTGACAGCATATGACACTCAATCGATCAAGAATGAGTACTGGGAAGGCGATGATTCTGAGACACAAGCTAAGAAATCGATCTATGGAGCACTTAGACTTTACTTAGATTTCATTAATTTGTTCATAATGTTATTGAGCCTTTTCGGAAACCGCGAATAGAAATACAAAAATAAGAGTATAAAGAGGGCGCCAATTTTTAATTGGCGCCCTAGTCATTTAAGGAAAACTCTTGTCGGCGAAGGCTTATTTTTTATTGCCAATAGCGAAATACAGGAATAAACACGTACGTAACGGCAATTGTACTCATCTGGAGAATTGAGGTCCAATGTCTAAAGAGACGACCTACGAGGTTTTAAGCTTAAAAGGCGATGAGTGGCAGACAGATACAATATACTCTGATCGCGACGAAGCTATTGAGGCGGCTAGAAATCTTCATGGAGACCCCCACATTGACGGCGCAAAGGTGATAAGCGAGGTTTATGATGATAAAACGGGTGGATCCAAAGAAACTACCATATTCAATACTACGACTAAAATAAAAACTAAACAGGGCCAGCCGGAGGCAAAGGCCGATATTGTTCCTCGACGGCGCGGAAGACCTCCTACAGATAAGGGGAAAAATACAGGTAGAAAAGATCTTGTGGTAGCGGTTAAGGCGGCATTTTGGTTGCTCTTGATCCTTGTAGGCGGCCTAGGAGCTCTATATGGTTTCGAGGGCCTTAATAATTTTTTTAATAAATTTTAACGACCATATACGGCGTATTAGGCTGCACTTGGCTTAGTTGAGTATATAGTAAATTCCCTGCACCTCTATAAATGAGCAATTGAGTGTCTGTTATTCTTTCGAATTTGAACTTGTAAATGGAATCAATTGTTCCATGTTTTACTGATAAGCGGATACAACCCTGACTTATGGAGGTTAAAATGTTTGACGGTAAAGTGCTACAAATTGATGAGGACGCGAATATTTTGCACGCTGAGATGAAGACCAAAGATGGAGAGACTGTCGTAGGAGTTTATCAATTGGTTGGATGGACGACCGCTCCTAAATCAGTAAAAGCTAAAGCAGAGTTGGAATTGTGGGTGCCTCCAAAAGTATCACATCCGATACAGTAGCTCTTTTTCTAGCACGCTATCGTTGGAAAACTGTCCAAGCCTAACTTTTAAAAGTGATTAAGCTTTTGGGCCTTTTGGCTCAGTACTTACAATTATCGTAGAAGTTGTAACAAACACCTCTTTTTCATTCTGGTTGAGCAATTTAGCTGTGTAGCGGACAAAGCCTAAATTAGGTTTACTCTTTGATACCCGACTTTCCTTGATTTCAAGCCAGCCGGTTAAATTGTCTCCAGCGCGGACTGGGGTCGGCCATATCATCTCTTCATGGCCTGGGGACCCTAAGGTTGTTTCGTAGTTTAGAAATGATTTATGCATTAATCGGAGCCATATGAGAGCAGTCAACCAGCCACTGGAAATAATTCCGCCGAAAATCGTTTCCTTGGCGGCCTTTTCATCGATGTGAAAAGGAAAGGGATCGTATTTCTCTGCGAAGGTGGATATTTCTTCAGCCGTGACCTCGTAAGTGCCCAGATTAAAAACTTCACCTGACTTAT
>TARA_B100001057_G_scaffold488688_1_pt1 | contig 22502 bp, 24 predicted proteins | sample TARA_B100001057 | Tara Oceans TARA_B100001057 (sample SAMEA2621839) | marine metagenome | biome: marine biome (ENVO:00000447); feature: surface water layer (ENVO:00002042); material: "saline water (ENVO:00002010), including plankton (ENVO:xxxxxxxx)" | depth 5 m
TTAGATAGGAAACTTAAAATTTTAGACTTTCCACTCCCTATACCTCCTGTAATGCCAATCGTTGTCATTTTTTAACAAGATATGATATTGTTTTTGGCTCCCATCTAATATTTTTTGAAAAATCGGGGAATTTATTTAACCTAACAGGGATACTCTGAAACTTTCCATTTTTTGTATCTAAATAATCGAAAATAAGTTCAAAATCTTCATTATTTATGTTGTTAACGAATTGAAATGGAAAAGAGGAATAAAGTTTCACATTTTTAGGAAAAAGTTTAATTTTAACACTATCAGGAACGTTTATTAATTTTAAATTTATATCAAAGCTTTGTTCCGTGAATTTCTCTATTGACTCCCTGTAAACTATATTATTTGGGTTGAATTTCAAAGAAGAATCATTGTCTTGTATTCTTACTGTCATCTCAATATTTTTCGAAATTTCTCCATTTAATTTTATCAAAACAGGTATAAAATCAAGATCCTCCAATTTTGATTTAGGTCCTGAAACATATATGCTGTCTGGTTCAAATGATGAATTTTGTAAAGAACTAAATCCAGATGCAATATTATATTCCGAATTTTGATCGACTTTAACCGGCACTTTCTTTGTCATGTAAGATGAATAATCAAAAAACAGCTTTTCATTTTCAAAACTCAAAAAAGAGCCAAAAATTTGGTCATCTAATGATCTTCTTAATGAAACTAAACTAATTGATCCATTTCCATCATTTAGCTCTGCTGAACTGAAATCAATGTTTAATGTTTTTCGGAAAAATCTATAGAAAAATAACTGAAATCCTGATGTATTAACGTATCCCTCAATTAGTTTGTATTGTGGTTGAATAACAATAAGTTCAGGTACATTTATATATTTAACACTGAATAATACAAGTGCTGAATAGTTATTTGAGAACTTTGTTACACTCCAAAATAATGTAGAGACAAAGAAAAAAACTAAAAATAATTTAAGCTTTTGTTTTTTGGCTAATGGATTATCAGAGTTTTTTTCAAAATTATATAAATCCATTAAAATATTTTAAATTAAGTCTATTATATCTTGACTAACTCCCACATTAGAGAAACCTCCATCATGATATAAATTTTGCAAAGAAACTTTTTTTGTATAATCAGAAAACATCATTACTGCATATTTAGCACAATCTTCAGCAGATGCGTTACCTAAAGGGGACATTTTTTCGGAATATTTTAAAAAACCCTCCAAACCTTTAACCCCCTCACCAGCTTTTGTTATTGTGGGGGACTGCGAGATAGTATTTACTCTTATTTTGTTTTTTTTACCAAAAAAATAACCAAAGCTACGAGCAATTGACTCCAAATATGCTTTGTTCTCAGCCATATCATTATAGTTTGGAAAGGTTCTCTGAGCGGCAATATATGTTAGAGCAACAATACTTCCCCATTTATTCATTATGTCATTATTATATAGAGATTGTAAAAGTTTGTGAAATGAAACAGCAGATATATCCCAACCTTTTGTTAACCAATCGTAGTTTAAATCTGTATAGTCTTTTCCCTTTCTAACATTAACTGACATACCTATGGAATGAAGGACAAAGTCAATTTTTCCATTGAAGTGTTCAACAGATTTTTTAACTAAATTTTCAAGATCTGATACTGAAGTTGCATCGGCTGGAATTATTGGGCAATCAATTTTTTCTGATAATTCTTTAATATTACCCATTCGAATTGCAATAGGTGCATTTGTTAAAATAATTTTACCACCAGCATCGTTAATTGCTTCCGCAGTTTTCCATGCGATTGAATTTTCATCTAATGCGCCAAAAACAATACCTTTTTTTCCCTCTAAAATTTTATGTGACATATTTTGTTTTTACAAAGATAGTTAATCTAACAACTCACGAGCGTGCTTAATTGCAGATGAGGTCATTTTCTTTCCTGAGAGCATCGATGCGATTTCAATTTCTCTTTCCTTTTTTGATAATTTAATCAATTTAGTCTTAGTACCATTCTTACTAACCTCTTTATAAACCTTGATATGATTATCACCTCTGGATGCAACTTGAGGGATATGAGTTATTGTTAAAATCTGATTTGAAACCGCCATTGAATGCATTAAAATACCTATTTCATTTGCAACAGCTCCGGACACACCAGAGTCAATTTCGTCAAAAATAATTGTAGGAAAATTATATTTCTTTGAAACCATATATTTGATTGAAAGCATTACTCTCGATAACTCTCCACCGGAAATGATATTTTTAATAGGCTTAAATTTAGTTCCTAAATTTGATGAAAACAATAATTCGAGATTATCCGTTCCATACTCGTTAGGCTCTACAATTGAATTCAAATTAAAATTGAATTTAGCATTTTTCATTCCTAATTTATTGACAATTGAATTTAATTCTTTCTCAATACCTGGAATAGCTTTGGATCTTTTTGAATGAATTTTTTTGGATAGTTTTGAAAGAAATTCTTTTTTATTAATAATCAGCTCCTTGATGTCATTAATTTTAATTGAAAGGGAATCTTTATCAAAAAAAACTTTAGATAACCTATCTCTTTCTAAAATTAATTCTTCGATAGATGTCACCCTATGTTTTTTAAAAACTGAATAAATTTTATCAAGTTCTGCGTTTTTTATATTCAATAATTCAGGTTCATTATCTAACATCTCCGAGTGTGTTTCAATATCGTTTATAATATCTTTTAATTCAATGTATGATGAGTTAATTCTTGAATAATAATCTGAAATTTTATTTGAAATTGTTTTTACAGTTGATAAATTTGAAAGAATTTCGTTGAGGCTGCTTAAAACACCTCTTTCTTCGGAATTAATTATATCCACACAAAATAATAACTTGTTCTTGAGCTCATTAGCATTACTTAATTCATTTACTTCATTTTCTAGATCTTTTAGTAAATTTTTATTCAGTTCCAGAGACTCAAGCTCATCAAGAAGAAACTTCTGATAATCATGCTCCTTTATACCTGAATCTTTAATTTTATTCAAGTTTTCATAAGAATTATTTAAGGATTTAAGCTCAAAGTAATTTTGTTTGAAGATGTCGGAATCATTTATTGCGTCAGAAAAAGAGTCTAAAAATTTGTACTGAAATGATTTATTAAAAAAAACATATGTTTCGTTTTGATTATGAATATCAATTAAATTTGAACTGATAATATTTAAAACCTCCAACTTTACTGGTGAGTCATTTATAAAAGCTCTCGATTTTCCGGATGGAATTAATTCCCTTCTTAATATAGTTTCATCCTCATAATCAATATTTTCATCTGAAAAAATACTTTTTAAATTGTATTTAGATATGTCAAAAGATGCTTCAATTACACATTTCTTAGTTGAATCTTTTAAGATATTTAAATCTGCACGTTTACCAAGTACCAATGAAAGGGCTCCTAGTATGATAGATTTACCAGCTCCAGTCTCACCAGTTATTGATGTCATTCCTTTACTAAAGTTGACCTCAATATTATCAATAATAGCAAAATTTGATATTGAAAGAGTTTTAATCAATAGAAAAAATTATAACAAGGTTACTAATAATAAATATATTAAAATTTAAGATCTTATTTCTCTCCACAAGTTATTATAAAATGGTGCAATCTTTTTCAATAATTGTTTTATATCTGAATTTGGAATTGATGGTCCATCTGAAAATATACTTACGATTTCTGTTGCCTTGGTGTCAAAAAAGAATTGTATCAAAAAAGAATTTGGCCTTCTATTATTTAGATTATCTAATTTCCTCAAACTACTAAAGATATTTTCCTTAGCTAGTTTTATATCAGTTGTCATTTGATCTAAACCTTTTCTGTGATATTCGTAAATAGAAGTACGAAAATCAACAAATGCATTGGATAAAATTGAATCTACAAACCAGTATCTATTCTTTCGAGAACCATCCGTGTTCCAGCCACTCACATTATTTTGTTGTGCTAAATTTACAATTTGTTGTGCTATTGAAAAATATCTCTGTCCACCATTTATTTTAAAGGAGTCAGAATCCAATCCAAGAATAATATAGGCATAAAAGCTCAAGATAGATATCAAATTAGATTCATAAACATTTGAATTATAAAATAAAGGTTGGTACTCATCATACTTAAAATTTATGTCATTATCTTGATAATTAATAATAGTAGTGGAATATGATGATTCATAAGTTGGTCGTTGAGATAAAATCTGAAGAGTACCTTTAAAGTTATTATTTGAATTATCATATTCTGTGATATTAAAAATTAAAGTACAGTTGATTTTTTCCTCATAACTCCATTTCTTGGAGGTCCAAGCTTTGGAGTCCATAAATTCTTTGATTGAAACCTCTAGAGTATTAAATATCTTTTGATTAGTTTGATTAACAAGGTTTGAGCTTACTACGACTTTACAATTTAATTCCTGAGCTTGGAGTTTTAAAATAAAAAAAGAACACATAAAAGCCAACAAAAAATTATTCATAAATCTCTAATATTTGATTTAAAATATCTTTAGCAACCTCTTTTTTTGTTTTTAAATTGAATTTTATTGCTTTGCCATTTTTTTTAATGAAGGTAATTTTATTGGTATTGAAATTAAAACCTGCTGATTTATCGTTTAGTGAATTCAAAACAATTGCATCAAGATTTTTATTCTCAAGCTTTATTTTGGCATTTTCAAATTCATTATCTGTTTCAAGTGCAAAACCAATAACAATTTGATTTTTTTTGATCTTTGCTATTTCATTAAGTATATCTATGGTAGGTTCTAGAGGAATCTCATTAACTTTTGTTATTTTTTTTATTTTTTTTGAATCAACTGATTTAGGTCTAAAATCAGATACAGCGGCGGCTGATATTAGAATATCTGTATTTTTAAAGTTTACAATTGTTTTTTTAAACATATCCTCAGCTGTAGACACATTTATTATTTTTCCCTTAAAAGAGTTCAAATCTAAATTATTGGGACCAATTATTAAGATTACTTCACCACCAAGTTCAAATGCCTCTTTGGCAAGTTCAAAACCCATTTTTCCAGAGGATCTATTACCAATAAACCTTACAGGGTCGATAGGCTCATGTGTAGGGCCAGCAGTAATTAGAATTTTTTTATTTAGTAGTTTTTTTTTTTTTTGAAAAAAAGAAATAATATTATCACAAATAAATTCAGGTTCCATCATTCTTCCTTTCCCTTCTAATCCACTTGCTAAAAAACCCTCACCAACAGGCAGAACGTTATCACCATGGTCTATTAATTTTGAAATATTTTTTTTATTAGCTGGATGTTTAAACATATCCAAATCCATTGATGGGGCAACAAATACCGGACATGTAGAGGATAAATAAACTGCAATAATGAGATTATTACATATTGCATTTGCCATTGACGCTATTATATTAGAGGTAGCGGGAGCAATTATAAATAAGTCTGCCCAACTAGATAAATCTATGTGATTATTCCATCTAGGATTATCAAATTCCTCTGAAACAAAAGATGATAAAACAGAATTTTGAGATAAAACTTCAAGAGTTAATGGTGTTACGAAGTCTTTAGCTGATTCTGTAAGAATAACTTTTACGTTAGCACCAGCATTTTTAAGTTGTCTTATGAATATAGGAATCTTGTATGCCGCAATTCCACCGCTTACACCGATTAGAATATTTTTTGATTTAAGCGGTTGCATACTATGTTTTACTTCCTGGTTCGTCAGTTTTTCTATAATATATGTTATCGTTTAACCACTCCTCTACTGCAATGGCGTGTGCTTTTGGTAATCTCTCATAAAATTTGGAAACTTCTATTTGTTCCTTATTTTCAAAAATTTCTTCTAAACTATCATTATGAGTTGCAAACTCATCAAGCTTTTCATGTAATTCTTTCTTAATATCTAAATTTATTTGATTCGACCTTTTCGAAATGATTGAAATAGCTTCATAAATATTATTAGTTGTAGATTCTATTTCCTCTCTATTGTAGGTTTTAGAACTAACTGATGCTTTGGAATTTCTGTATTTAGTCATAGTATTAAATTAAGTTTGTTTGAGATTTTGAAGAGCATTATTTACAATATTTATTTTATTTTCTAGATCTTCAAAATAAATTGTCTCAGGATAATATCTGATAATATTTTCGTGTAATATAATCAATTCTTCAAATCTTTCTTTTTGTTTGGTTATTATACTGTTGATTGCAATTTCGTATGATGACAAAAATTTATAATAAAGAGCACCCTCTCTGTATGTTGTTCCAGGGTGGTTAGCTATAAAATTATCCAGGGATTTGATAGCAGACTTATAATCTCTTATGGTAAAATATTGTTTTGAAATTTCATAATCTTTTCTTTCAAGTTTCGTTTGGAGCTCTGACACAAGAATGTTAGCTTCTGTTGAAAATTCAGAATTTGGATAATTATTAATGAATATTTGAAACTTATCAAGGGATGTAACAGTATCATCTTGATCTAAGCTATATTGTGGAGACAAAAAATAATAACATTTGGCCTCTAAAAAGTATGCCTCCTCTAATTTTTGACTTTTTGGATAGGAATTTATGAAGTTTTCGAATTGATAAGCAGCCAAATAATAGTTTTTTGTTTTTAGATAAGAATCAGCAAAGAAAAAAATAATCCTTTCAGATTGAGCCTTTCCTCTGTAGGACGGAGCTATTTGTTCTAATAATCTATTTGCTCTTCTATATTCGCCGTTATTATAATACGTTTCAGCTGCCTTGTATTTTAGATTGTTGTCTTTGCTGTTTAATATCTTTTGAAAATCATTACAAGAAATAACTGAAATAAAAAAAAAGCTTAAGATAAAATTTAACCAACCCCTTTTATTTTTCATTTTGCAAAATTAGAAAAAGTAAACATATAAATGCAATTACAAATTATTTATTTTATAGAAGACAAAATATTAACCTCCTTTGTTATTTTGGTTTCAAGATTGGTACTTGCAGGAGTTAAAGGAAGTCTTAAATAATTTTGATAAATACCCAATTTACTCATAACGCATTTAATTCCTGTTGGATTTCCCTCCTCAAAAATTAGGCTGATAATTTTTTTTAAATTTCCTAGAGGATTATCTGATAAATTATCATTTTTATTAGTTGAAATGTTAAGTATTCTTTTGAACTCAATTGGGTATGCATTTCCAATAACAGAAATTGAACCAACTGCACCATATTTCATTGCTATGGGAGAAGTTGCATCGTCACCGGAGATTACTTGAAAGTTAGAAGAACATAGTTCAATTATTTTTTTTAATTGGTTTATATCAGGATTTGCTTCTTTTATACCGATAATTTTTTTTGTGTAATTAGATAACTTAAAAACTGTCTCGGGAGATAAATTACAACCTGTTCTCGAGGGAACATTATATAGTATTATTGGAAGCTTACTTTCCGATGCAATATCCTTGAAATGAGAAAATAATCCATTTTGACTAGGAAGATTATAATAAGGGCAAACCGATAGAATAGACTCAAATTTAGAATGATCATACGAATTCATATCATCAATTACTGACTTAGTTGCGTTTCCTCCCACACCAATAATTAGAGGTACTCTTTTATCAACTATATCAGACACAAAATTTAAAACCTCTACTCTTTCAGAATGTAATAGCGTGGGTGATTCAGAGGTTGTTCCTAATATTACCAAATAATCAAGGTTTGAGTCCAAAAGATAATTTAAATGGTTTTCCAAAGAAGGAAAATCTATCTTCAAAGATTCGTTAAAGGGAGTGGTTAGCGCGACTCCAAGACCATTTAAGTTCATTAGATATGATTATTTATAACGTTATAATACTTTTTCATTTCAATTTTTAAACATTTTAAATTTTTTGGAGAAAATTCAAAAATTAGATCATTTAATTTTACTTCATTTTTCAAAAAACCAACTGAAAATTTATTTTTGATATTAATGCTTAAATACTTTAGAACAATGTCATCACAATCATAAAAATTAAATAAAATATCATATTTAAATTTTGTAAATAAATTATTAATCTTACCAGAGAAATTAATATCGTCGATATCTATTCTCTTGTGATTGGGATAGTCAAAAACAAAATTCGAATCAAACCACAAAAAATTAATATTTTCGTCCGATATAGAAAAAATATCTTTTATAAAATTCAAGTCATTGATCATCACATCTAATCTTTTATCAATTAAAATTAAAATTTTGGGGGCAATGATTTTTGTTCTTTTGTATTTTTTTTGTGGAAGATTCTTTAATTTTCTTTTGTATATGGTTTTTAGTAAAAATTTTTTTAACTCGTTTTTCATGACCATAATCTAAATTTAATTTGAATTTTTATCACTACTATTTTTTTTAATTAAAAAATTATTTTGGTGGCGAATTGTTGGATCTGTAACATTTTTATTTTAGCATACTAATTAAATCCGTTTCACTTATTATATTAATTTCTAGATCTTTTGCCTTTTTATATTTTGAAGGGCCAATGTTATTTCCGGCTACTAGATAATTTGTTTTTTTTGATATACTTGTAACTAATTTACCACCATTTTCAATAATGATATTTTTTAGATCATCTCTCGACATATTGTCAAAGACGCCTGAAATTACAAATCTAGATCCAGCAAAAATATTTGAAACATTATCATCTTCCTTTGTAGATGAATTAAATTTTAGTCCAGCAGACTTCAATCTTTCAAGTTGATTTAAATTTGAATCGCTTTTGAAATAATTAATTATGCTCATAGCAATTTTTTCACCTATTTCATTTACAGCAATTAATTCATCAAGAGATGCATCACTTATATCATCGATATTATTGAATGATTTCGTTAAGGTTTTTGCTACAGTAGTCCCAACGTGTCTTATACCCAGACCAAACAAAACCTTGTGAAATGGCATTTCTTTAGACTTGATTATTCCATCTAAAATATTTGATACTGATTTTGATGCCATTCTTTCTAATGCAATTATATCATTGAAATTTAATTCATATAAATCAGCTATATTATTTACTAAACCTGATTGATACATACTCAAAATTGTTTCCTCACCAATACCCTCTATGTTCATTGCATTTCTTGAAATAAAATGCTTAATTGAACCTATTATTTGCTGCTTACATGAAATCGAATTCAAACAATAATGGTTCGCACCATTTTCATCTCTTGTTAATCTTGAGTTGCAGTCTGGACAATTTTTTATAAAATTGATTTTTTGATTTATGTTACCTCTTTTATTATAATTAACCCCTACAATTTTCGGAATTATTTCCCCTCCTTTCTCAACCTTGACATAATCTCCGATTCTTAAATCTAACTTATCTATTTGATCTGAGTTATGTAAAGAAGCTCTTTTGACTGTTGTTCCGGAAATTAAAACAGGTGTTAGTTCGGCAACAGGAGTAACTGCTCCTGTCCTACCGACCTGATATGTAATCGAATTTAATCTTGTAAATATGTGATCAGGTTTAAACTTGAAGGCAATTGCCCATCTAGGATATTTTGAAGTAAAGCCTAACTTTTTTTGTAAGTTCAGTTCATTAACTTTAATAACTATACCATCTATCTCATAATTTAAGTCTACACGTTTATTATTCCATTTTTCAATGAAATCAAAAACAGAGTTTAAATCTTCAGCCAAAACTAGTTCATTAGGAACTTTAAAACCCCAAGACCTAGCAGTTACGAGGGAATCAAATTGAGTTTGAAATTTTTCATCCTCAGTAATTACAGCATAAGAATAACATACTAGTTTTCTTTTTGCTACAACTTTACTATCCTTTAGTTTTAGTGTTCCAGATGCAGTATTTCTTGGGTTCATATACTCGCTTAACCCCTCTGCTTTTCTTAAGTTATTTAATTTTTCAAAAGAATTTTTAGGCATTAATATCTCACCACGTATTTCTATTTGCTTTGGAGAATAATTGCTAAGAATTAATGGGACAGTTGGAATAGTTCTTATATTTTCAGTTATATCATCTCCATTAACTCCATCACCTCTTGTTAAAGCTTGGGCTAATAATCCATTTTCATAAAGTAAACTAACTGAAACACCATCATATTTTAGTTCACATGAAAAAGTAAAGTTTTGATTTTCACCTATTATTTTTCTAATTTTTTTTACCCAATCATTAATCTCTTCTCTAGAATATGCATTATCTAATGAATACATCGGATAATTATGTTTCTTAGTTTGAAAATTATTTAATAACCCTCCACCAATTCTTTTTGTTGGTGAATTCATATCATCAAATTCTGGATATAGTTCCTCAAGAGATATCAATTGTCTGAGTTTTTGATCAAACTCATAATCAGTTATTTTTGGTTTGTCTTTAATATAATAGAGAAAGTTATGATGATGGATTTCATCTCTTAGATTATAAATATTTTGTTGAATTTTAGAATTCATAATTTCGTTGCACTTAGCATTCTATTTTTACCTCTGAAATCTTTTTTTATTTTAATATTTGAAAAATATTTTTTTAAAATCTGGTTTTCAACCTGATCACAGTAATTTGGATTAACCTCAAAAAAAAGCTTGCCAGCACTCTTTAGTGCTTTTATTGCAAAATTAATACAATACTTGTAAAAAAAAATTGGATCATCTTTTGGAGTAAAAAGAGCAAATTCTGGCTCGTAATTTAAAACCCTTTCATGTAAATTAGGAATTTCATCGGGGTGTATATATGGAGGATTTGAAATTATAATATCAAATTTTTTTCCTTTTTCATTATAATCAGTTATGTCAGCAACTATCCAATCAGCTTCAATATTTAATTTTTTTGAATTTTTTTTTGCTAATGAAATAGCTTTTTTTGAGATATCTAGACCAGTAATATGAGTAAAAGGATTCATCTTCTTAATTGCTAAAGCTATGCATCCACTTCCAGTGCAAAGATCAATAACTTCATCATTATTTTTAATATATTTTGAGGACCATACAACTAGCTCTTCTGTCTCAGGTCTGGGGATAAGAACATCTTTATTTACAAAAATTTCTAAATCAAGAAAAAAAGCTTTACCAATTACATATTGTAAAGGACAGTTTTTCTTAATTAAAGATAATGAATCATTTAATTTAATAGCTTGTTTATTTGTCAAGAGCTTATTTGGGTTAAGTCCAATAATAGTGGGTTTAAATCTAAAAAAAGAAACTAAAATACTTTTAAACATGTAATCAATCTCTGAGTATCGAAATTGATAGCAAAGTGTACTTCTAAAAAGATCTCTAAATTGAATTATTGTCATCTATAAATGTTTAATCATCCAAACATCACAATTGTTATGTCCAGTTAAGCCTAATGGACCATTAATATAATTAAATCCTTTTTTTAAATATAGCTTTTGTGCTTTTTTCATTGTACTGAAAGTTTCGATATAACAAGACTTAAAATTATTAATTGTTGCGAAGTTTAAACATTTATTTATCATTATTTCTCCCCAGCCTCTTCCCCTTGCTTCGTTCAAAAAATACATCTTTTGTAACTCACATACATCAGAATTAAATTGATTTAAAAAATTTATACCTGCGCCTCCAAGTATAACCTTATTATGTTCCAAAACATAATATATTGTTCTTGGCCTCAAGAAATCTTCTGATAAAAAATTTAGATATGGGTCTGCATATGCTGTCCCTATTTTTGGTGCTTTCATTTCAATTATTACTTGTCTGATAATTGAAGATATTTTCGTGTTATCTTTCGATTTAATTTTTCGAATGATCATCCCAATAAATTTTATATTTAATTTTATAAAATTAATAAACAAAGCATAAATGAAATTTGATGATAATTTATTTATGAAACGATGCTTAGAACTTGCATCAAAGGGAGTTGGGATAACCTCACCTAACCCAATGGTTGGTGCAGTTATAGTTTTAAATAATGAAATTATTGGGGAAGGATATCATAAGAAATATGGCGATAATCATGCTGAGGTCAATGCTATTAATAGTGTAAAAAATAAATCACTTTTAAAAAAAGCAACCCTCTACATTAATCTTGAACCTTGTAATCATCATGGCAAAACTCCTCCTTGTACAGATTTAATCATAAAAAAAAAGATACCTAAAGTTGTAATCGGAACATATGATCCAAATCCAAGAGTTTCAGGTAGAGGAATTAGAAAGTTAAAAGAGAACAAAATTGATGTTACAATAAATGTTTTAGAATATGAGTGTAAAAAATTAAATAAAAGATTTTTTTGTTATCAAAAAAATAAGCGCCCATATGTAATTTTAAAGTGGGCCGAATCCAAAGATGGATTCATAGCCCCCAATAATCAAAAAAAAGAAGAAATTTATTGGATATCAGAATTTGAATCAAGAAAACTAGCCCATAAATGGCGTTCTGAAGAGGATTCTATTGTTGTAGGAATTAATACAATTTTATCAGATAATCCTGAACTAACAAACAGATACCACAAAGGAAAATCTGCAATACCTTTAATTATTGATCCAAATAACAAGCTTAAAAATAACTCTAAAGTTCTAAAAAAACATTCAAAAATATTTCACCTTATTGATCTGAAAATCAACAATCACAAAAACTATAGTTCAAAAATTAATTATGAAGATGGTGTCAAATCAATATTGGATTATGCACATAAAAAATATATTAATTCGATGTTGGTTGAGGGAGGCGCGAAGACAATTAATTTTTTTTTAGAGTCAAATTTATGGGACGAAGCTAGGGTTTTCAGAGGGGGAAAAAACATTAAATCAGGAATTAAAGCTCCATCCTCGTACAATTTAAATTTAATTACCACAGAGAAAATAGGAAAAGACCGATTAACATATTATTCTAATGAACCTGAGAACAAATTATAAATATTTTTGGGCACTCTTGTTGGTCTCATAGTGATAGAGTTCAAAAAAGCTAATTTTGTATTTCCAGTGCAAACTAATTTTTTATTTTGATTAAATATTTTATAATCGAAAATAAGTGTAGCCCTCGGTAATTCATCTAATATAATTTCAATATTAATTTCATCATCAAAATATAATGGATAAATAAACTCTACACTTGCTGATACAACCGGCATTAAAATTCCACTGTCCTCAATTTTTTTATATGAAACTCCCACACTCCTCAACCAAGAAATTCTGGCATTTTCAAAGTATTTTAAATAATTGGAATGATGAACAATTCCCATCTGATCAGTGTCAGAATATTTAATTCGAAAAGGTTGAGAAAAAAATTTCATTTATATAACAAAAATTATATCTTGTATCGGTTAACATATATAAAAATTACAGACCCTATAATGTCAAAAAAAAATTTTAAAAAGTCAATAGCAATTTATCTTTTTTTTTAATTTTTTTTAATTAATATTTGTGTTAACCGATTAGTTCGGAAAAATTTTTAAAAATTACTATTTTTTACACTAATTCTGTAAATGGATTCTACAAAAACTGATGTTTGGAATAATTGTTTGTCTTTCATAAAAGATAATATTCAACCACAAGCATACAAGACTTGGTTTGAACCCATTGAGGTAATAAAATTATCAGATAATATTTTAAGCATTCAAGTTCCAAGTAAATTTTTTTACGAATGGCTAGAGGAGCATTACGTTACGCTACTAAAATCTGCGCTAATCAAACAGCTTGGACCCGATGCTCGTCTAATTTATGTAATTAAAATGGAGAATACTTTTGGTAACAGAAAAGCATTTACCGAAAGTATACCAAGTAACTACAGAGATTCTGTTAAGCCACAAAATGTTTCTGCTCCTCTTACATCTAAAGCCCACGAGTTAAAAAATCCTTTTATAATTCCTGGGATTAGAAATCTGGAAATTGAATCTCAATTAAATCCAAATTATAGTTTTGACAACTTTTTGGAGGGTGACTCAAACAGGCTTGCCAGGTCCGCTGGGCTAGCAGTATCAAATAAACCCGGAGGAACCTCATTTAACCCACTATTAATTTATGGCGGTGTTGGTCTAGGAAAAACCCATCTAGCTCACGCAATAGGGGTTGAAATTAAGGAAAAATATCCTGATAAAACTGTACTATACATTTCAGCGGAAAAATTTACCCAGCAATACATAGACTCAATCAAAAAAAATTCAAGAAATGACTTTATTCATTTTTATCAAATAATTGATATTCTAATCATTGATGACGTTCAATTTTTTAGTGGAAAATCAGGAACCCAAGATGTTTTCTTTCATATTTTTAATCATCTACATCAAAACGGTAAACAAGTGATTTTGACATCTGATAAAGCTCCTGTTGATATGCAAGATATTGAGCAAAGGTTACTCTCTAGATTTAAATGGGGTCTATCTGCAGAGCTCCAATCACCTGATTATGAAACGAGAATTTCAATTGTTAAAAATAAACTCTTCAGAGACGGAGTTGAAATCGAAACAAATATTATTGAGTATGTAGCAAAAAGCATTAAAACTAATATTCGCGAACTAGAGGGGGCGATTATATCACTAATTGCTCAATCATCATTTAATAAAATGGAAATTACTATTCAATTAGCACAAGATATTGTTAACAAATTCGTGAAAAACACAAAACGCGAAGTATCAATAGACTATATCCAAAAAGTAGTTTCAGAATACTTTCAAATGGATATTTCAACACTGCAATCCAAAACCAGAAAAAGACATATTGTTCAAGCTAGGCAGTTAGCAATGTACTTTGCTAAAAAATTTACCAAAGCCTCTCTTGCAAGTATTGGATCACAGATTGGAAAAAGAGATCATGCTACAGTACTTCATGCATGCAAAACCGTAGATAATCTCAGTTTTACGGACAAACAGTTCAGAAAATACGTTGAAGATCTAAATCAAAAGCTTACAATATAAAAAATACGGTTGTTCATTCACGCATCTTATTTGTCTGTTTAGGTAACATATGCCGATCTCCAATAGCTGAAGGGATTTTAAAAAAATATCTTCCTAAAGATTTTTTTATTGATTCTGCAGGCACAGCTTCCTATCACATAGGATGCTCACCAGATCCAAGAAGCATTAAAATCGCCTCAAAATACGATATAGACATAAGTAATTTGAGAGCAAGACAATTTATTAAAAATGATTTTAAAGAATTTGATTACATATACGCTATGGATAAAAGTAATTTAATAAATATTCAACGTCTCGATGTGAAAAAAAAATATGTATCGAAGATTAAACTTTTAATTCCAGAAAAGGATGTTCCAGATCCATATTACGGTGAAATGGAAGATTTTAATAATTGTTTTAAATTAATTGATATTCAATGCAAAAAAATATCAGCTAATATGCTCGAAATCTATGATTAAGAAAGGTGATTTGTATTTAATTCCCAATACTATTGGTCGCCAAGAAATAAATTATAGCATTCCAATTGAAGTTATTAAAATAATAAAAGAATTAAACTATTTTATTGCTGAAAACGAAAAAGTAACAAGGAGTTTTATCAAACTTATAGCTCCTGAAAAATCTCAAAAAAATATTGTAATAAATATACTTAATAAGCATACCAGTATAAATGAATCTAATTCATTCTTAGATGAATGCTTAAAAGGAAAGTCAATTGGTTTAGTTTCTGATGCAGGTTGCCCTGCTATTGCAGACCCGGGGTCATCATTGATTGCAAATGCTCATCTATTAAAAATCAAAGTAAGACCACTAGTTGGGGCATCCTCAATTTTTTTGGCATTGATGTCTTCTGGAATGAATGGACAAAACTTCGCATTTAATGGATATCTTCCAATTGAAAAAAATGAAAGAAGAAAGGAAATTAAATTTTTGGAAAAAAAAGTTGTTGCCAATAGTCAATCTCAGATTTTCATGGAAACACCTTACAGAAACGACTCATTATTTGAAGATTTATTGAAAATACTCTCAGTGTCAACAAGACTTTGTGTTGCATCAGATATTACTTTGGAGAATGAAGAGATAAGAACCAAAACAATTAAAGAGTGGAGAAACAACAAAAAAATGAAATTAAATAAGCGTCCAACAATTTTTATAATAGATAAATATTAACCAAATAAGCTAGAATCTTATTATGTTAATTGAGGGGGCAATGTCTGAATTTAGCGATATATCTTCTTTTTGTTTAACCAACGAATATATTTTTTTTTATTACTATTATGCTCTCTTATATTTCTACCAAACAAATGATATCCCCTATTTGCTGGGTCTGCAACAAAATATAGATATTTATGATTTTCGGGATTCAAAACTGCTTTAATAGCATCAAGATCAGGCATACATATAGGTCCAGGCGGAAGACCTTTGTTTCTGTAAGTATTGTATGGTGATTTAATTTTTAAATCTCTGTATAGGACTCTCTTAATTTGTTTTTGAAAGTTACCTGATTTATTTTTGAGAGCAAAAATTACTGTTGGATCTGCTTGTAATCTCATCCTTTTTTTTAACCTGTTTAAATAGACTCCTGCTATTTTCGGCCTTTCATCCTTCATGAGTGATTCTTTTTGAACAATAGATGCGAGTATGGATATTTCTATTTTTGAAAGTCCTATTAATTCTGCTTTTCTTAATCTATCTTGATTCCAAAACTTATTATATTCATCCAACATTTTACGTTGAAAATTTTCCACTGAAGTATCCCAAAAAAAATTGTAAGTATTAGGGAGATACATTGTTAACGCATCATATTCATTAAATCCATGTTTTTTTAAAAAATCTTTATTATAAAAAGAATTTACCAGAGTTGTACTATCCAAATAAATTTGTTTTGCAATTCTTCCAGCCATGTTCTCCAATCTTTCATGATTGTTGAAAGTTACATTTACAACTTTACTTTTTGCTCTTAGAATATTTATAATATCATTATTGTTGCTGCCTTTAGGAATTATATAAAGACCAGATTTGACTCTTTTATCAAAACCTTTTTTTTCAGAAGCAAAAGAAAAATGATATTTTGAATTAATTACATTGTTAAGTTGGTTTAATAGGCTATCAAAATCAGTATTAGGTTTAATATACAGTTCATATTTATCAGTTGTAAAAATTGTATTTTCTTGAAAAAAAGTTTTATATGTTGAATAACTTAAGTAACTAGAAATAAGTAAGAAAATCAGAATGACTGATACTAAGATTTTTTTAATCATGAAAAATTATTTTTTTAAATGAATTATTTATTTTTTTAAACCCACATTTTTCGAATAATTTAACACTAAATTTATTGTTTGGATCTATATTAACTCTTAACTCCCTTATTCCATAAATTTTTTGTGAAATTTCTTGTAAAAGGTAAATAGCTCTTTTACCTATCCCCTGATTTCTAAAATTTTTTAAAATTACTATTCCAACATATGCATATTTTTTTTTTTTATTATAGTCAAACAAATCAATGAATCCTAAAACTTTCATATCAAAACTCTCGATTACAAACCTTTTTTGATTGGCTACATATAAATTTTCTATCGATGCTATCTTAATGTATTCTCTCAAAACCTTTCTTGAAAAGCCTTTTTTTTGATCAGAAAACTTCCACAATTTCTCATCATTTTCAACATCATATAAAATGTCAATATCAGATTCTTTAAGATTTCGTAGAAATGCTTTCATATTATCTCAATATTACCTTTAAAAGCTATCTTGACCTCGCCTTCCAAATATATGTTACAATATGATTTTCTGAATTGGCTGTCAAATGTTATTATTAAATCTCCTCCAAGTGTCTTGATTAATATTTTATTTTTTTTAGTTTGTTCTGAATAGTGCATAGCAATGGCACAGGCAACAGCACCCGTTCCACAAGAAAGTGTTTCATTTTCAACACCTCTTTCATAAGTTCTAATTTTAAATGTATCATTAGAGATTTTTTGTACAAAATTTATGTTTACTCCATCGGGCTGATGTTCTAATAAATTTCTGTGTTTTTTTCCCAGATTAAAAACATCTATGTCTTCGATATTATTTGTTTGAATAATTTTGTGAGGAGACCCTGAATCAATAAAAATATCATTACTTTTTTTTTCAATATTGATAATATTTGACATTGATAAAGATATTTTTGATTTATTCAGAATTTTTGCAACATGAACTCCATCACAAGCTAAAAATGTTGTTTCAGACTCAATAATATTTAAATATCTAGCAAAATCAACTATACATCTTCCTCCATTTCCACACATTGTACTTTTATTTCCATCTGCATTGAAATAAGACATCTCAAAATCTTGGTTTTTAGAGTTGTTTAGTAATATCAATCCATCAGCACCAATTCCATATTTCCTATCACAAAGAAATTTAATTTGATTATTTTTTAGAAAATAATTTTTGGAACGATTGTCTATTAAAATAAAATCATTACCAGTTCCATGGTATTTTATGAAATTAATTTTCATGTATTTTCGAAATAATTAAAAACATGGTAAATGAACTGTGTTAAAAAGTAGTTAAATACAAATTCAATTTTATTCATCTTGTTAATTTAGCAAAAAAAATAACTTATTACACATGAAGTCAATTTTAAAAATATTTTTAATTTCAATAATTTGTTGTATTGCAACAATAGTCACTTATGATTTTTTCAAAAAGAGTTCTTACGATAATAATAATAAAAATTCATTAGAGAATCGAAAGCTAATTCCAAACTATGTTTCATTTAATTCTGATTCCAGATCAAATTCAGATTCAGAAAAAACTGACTTTACCATTGCTGCTGAAAAAACAATCAATTCAGTGGTTCATATAAAAAATACCTCGAATTATAGAGAAGATTCAGATAGTTGGCTTTACAGATTATATGGACAATCAACACCAAAAAGAATTGGGAATGGATCTGGAGTAATAGTTTCTCCAGATGGATACATTATAACCAACGATCATGTTATTAAAGATGCATCGGAAATCGAAATTACAACAAATGACAACAAAACATATATTGCAAATCTTGTTGGAACTGATCCGTATACTGATATTGCTATTTTGAAAATTAATTCTAACAAATCATTAAATTATATTCCATTTGGTGATTCAGAGTCGCTAAAAATTGGAGAATGGGTTCTGGCTTTAGGAAATCCATTCAATCTTAACTCAACAGTTACAGCTGGTATAGTTAGCGCAAAATCAAGAGATCTTAATCAAATGGATAGAAAGAATCAGTCTTTTATTCAAACTGATGCCGCAGTAAATCAAGGAAATAGTGGAGGTGCATTAATTAATACCAAGGGGGAGTTAATTGGAATCAATACTGCAATATCTTCAATAACTGGTGGCTTTGTTGGATATTCATTTGCTGTACCGAGTAATCTTGCTAGAAAGGTTTTTGAGGATATATTAGAGTTTGGTAATGTACAAAAGGGACTTTTAGGTGTGAGTGGTAATGCCCTGAATCAGAACCTTGCAAAAAAACTTAATATTAATGAAACCGAGGGATTTTATGTTAATAATGTTGAACCAAACCTTGGTGCCGAAAAAGCTGGTATTAAAACTAAAGACATTATAACTAAAATAGATTTTGTCAAAATAAATAAATTCTCTGATATGTCAGGTTACCTGTCTACAAAAAGACCTGGTGACGTCATAAATGTTGAATATATTAGAGACAAAAAAAAATTTAATACAAAAGTAGTTTTAAAGAAAATAACAAGAACTATATTTTTGGGTATGGAATTAAGAAATACTGAAAAAAGTGACATTTCAATCATAAAAAATAATACAGCTGTAAAAGTTACAAATGTTGAAAACTCGAGATTAAATAGAATGGGTATTGATAATGGCTATTATATTTTAAAGATTAATGAAATTGAAATAAAAGACATAAGTCAGATTGAAAGAATTGATGTAGAATCATTAAATTCAATTTTATTTATGAGTCCAAATGGTGAAAAAGAACGAATTATTTTTGAATAATAAATTAAGGAATGAATATTGACATCATAACACTCTTTCCTGAACTACTTGACGGTCCTTTTAATGCATCTATTATTAAAAAAGCAATTAATGCAAAACTTATTGAAATTAATTTTCATAATCTCAGAGATTACAGCTCCAATAAAAAAAAACAAGTAGATGATTATCAATATGGCGGTGGCCCTGGGATGGTTATGATGATCGAACCCATAGCAAAATGTATTAAAAAACTAAAGTCTAAAAAGCACTATGACGATGTAATTTATTTGACCCCAGATGGGAAAAAACTGAATCAGTCAATCTCAAATGAACTATCAAATAAAAATAGTTTTATAATTCTATGTGGTCACTACAAGGGTATTGATCAGAGAGTAAGAGATCTCTACATTACAAGAGAAATTTCCATTGGTGATTTTGTTTTGTCTGGCGGTGAATTAGCTGCTGCTGTACTTTGTGACTCTGTAATAAGATTAATACCAGGTGTTCTAGGTGACGAATCCTCTGCGCTTTATGACAGTTTTCAAGATAATATTCTTGCCCCACCAATTTATACAAGGCCATCGGAATATGATGGACTAAAAGTACCAGATATACTTCTCTCGGGTGATAAAAATAAAATTGATATTTGGAGAGAAGAAAAGTCTATAGAGCGAACCAAAAAAATTAGACCAGATTTATTGGAAAACTAAGTATAATGAGATTTTTCTATTAAATAAAAAAAAGGTAATTTCGCAGCAAAAATAATTTAAAAGAACTAAAAATTATTTATTCACGATGGAAAAGCTTCTCAATTTCGTTCAAGACGAATTTATTAGTAAAAACGACATTCCGGAATTTTCCCCTGGAGACACGATAACAGTATATTATCAGATACGAGAAGGTCAAAAAGTAAGAACCCAGTTTTTCAAAGGTGTTGTTATTCAGACTAAGGGCAAAGGAGCAACCAAAACTTTCACCCTAAGGAAAATGTCCGGTACTATTGGAGTTGAACGAATTTTTCCATTAAATCTCCCTGGAATTGAAAAGTTGGAAGTCAACAAAAAGGGGAAAGTTAGACGTTCTAGGATATACTACTTTAAAAAACTCACAGGAAAAAAAGCAAGAATTAAGGAAGTAATAAACTGACAAACAAAGACCGCCATTGGCGGTTTTTTTTATTTAAACACAACCCATCTTAACATAATCTTATCGTATATTTGCCTACCTAAAAATTAATTAAATGCCAAGAATTAAAGTTAAAAATCCTGTAGTTGAGATTGATGGCGACGAGATGACAAGAATAATTTGGAAGTTTATAAAAAATAAACTCATTTTACCATATGTCGACGTTGATTTAAAATATTACGACTTAGGCATTAAGAACAGAGATTTTACTGATGATAAAGTAACTGTAAATGCTGCCAAAGCAATTAGAAAGTATAATGTAGGAATTAAATGTGCAACTATAACTCCTGATGAAGAACGAGTTAAAGAGTATACACTAAAAAAGATGTGGAGATCTCCAAACGGCACAATCAGAAATATTGTCGGTGGGACTGTTTTTAGAGAACCCATAATAATGAACAATATTCCTAGGTATGTTCAAGGATGGACAAAACCAATATGTATTGGAAGACACGCTTTTGGAGATCAATATAAAGCTACAGATATTGTTACGCATGGTAAAGGTAAACTGACTATGACTTTTACCCCTGAGAATGGAGACGAACCAAAATCCTGGGAAATATATAATTTTCAAGAAGACGGAGTTGCAATGGGAATGTATAACATAGACTCCTCTATATACGGTTTTGCGCGATCTTGTATGAATAGAGCCCTTGACAAAAAATGGCCTCTTTATTTGTCTACAAAAAATACTATTTTAAAAGCATACGATGGGAGATTCAAAGATATTTTTCAGGATGTATTTGAAAATGAATTTAAGGAACTATTCAAAGCTAAAAAAATAACATACGAACATAGATTAATTGATGATATGGTAGCTGCGGCTATGAAGTGGAACGGGGGTTTTGTTTGGGCATGTAAAAATTACGATGGTGATGTTCAATCAGATACTGTAGCTCAAGGATTTGGATCTCTTGGGTTAATGACCTCAACACTAGTGACTCCTGATGGCGAAACTATGGAAGCCGAAGCAGCACACGGAACAGTCACAAGACACTATAGAAAATATCTCAAGGGAGAATCTACATCTACAAATTCTATTGCATCTATTTTTGCTTGGACTAGAGGTCTTGCATTCAGAGGAAAATTAGACAATAATAAGGATCTAGTTAAATTTTGTGATACTCTAGAAAATGTTTGTATTGAAACAGTTGAGAGTGGAAAAATGACAAAGGACCTTGCGATGTTAGTTTTTAATGAAAATACGTCTAAAGATAATTACCAAACAACTGAAGAGTTTCTGAATGAAATTAAAGTCAACCTAGAAAAAAAATTATCCTTTCGATAAAATTATATTATGGAGTTTCAAAAAATAACAGAAAAGGATTCTATATACGATAATATAGAGAAGAAATCTATTTATCAAATCATTAATGAAATTCATAATGAAGACTTTAATGCCTTAAAGGCAATAAAAGAAACACTACCTGTAATTGAAAAAGTGATTGAGAAAATTATTTTTAAACTCAAAAAAGGTGGACGTCTTTTTTATATTGGAGCAGGAACGAGCGGAAGATTAGGGGTTTTGGATGCTTCTGAGTGTCCACCA
>TARA_B100001057_G_scaffold39003_1_pt1 | contig 22489 bp, 20 predicted proteins | sample TARA_B100001057 | Tara Oceans TARA_B100001057 (sample SAMEA2621839) | marine metagenome | biome: marine biome (ENVO:00000447); feature: surface water layer (ENVO:00002042); material: "saline water (ENVO:00002010), including plankton (ENVO:xxxxxxxx)" | depth 5 m
ACTGCGTAAACTATATTTTCATCAAATAAATCAGCTTTTATATCATTAACAAATGCAAACTCAGGCAACCCGCTAATTTTTTTAAAATCAACTTTTCTCCAGTTTTCTCCACCGTTTTCAGTAATCTGAATTATTCCATCATCTGTTCCAGCATAAATCAATCCCTCAACAATAGGAGACTCAGAAAGTGAAGTTATAGTACTGTAATTTGACATTGCATATAAGTCCCAAGCATTATCCCATTTTTGTATCTCATCATAATATTTAGTTTGAACTCTCTCAATATTTTTTGTCAAGTCTTGTGAAATTGGATTCCATTTATCTCCTCTATTTTCTGATCTCCAAACTCTTTGTGATGCAAAATATATTGTTTGTGGATTATGAGGACTAACAAGAATAGGTGAGTCCCAATTATATCTCTCTGTCTTTTCTCCCAGCGCTGGCTGAGGCTTTATATTTATATTTTCACCTGTTATCCTGTCATGTCTGTTTAGATTACCTCTTTGCCACTGTGCATATACTATATTGGGATTGCCTGGCTCAGTTGCAGGCTGATGTCCATCACCTCCCAAAACAATAAACCAATCTGAATTCCTTATGCCATGTATATTGTCTGTTCTTGAAGGTGCTCCTTGAGTATTATTGTCTTGTGTTCCTCCGTAAATATTGTAAAATGGTTTGTCATCGTCAACAGCAATTTTATAAAACTGTGTCAATGGTAGATTATCCACAAATTTCCAGTTTTCAGTTTTGTCAAAACTCTCATACAGCCCACCGTCACAGCCAACCAATATATAATTTGGATCACTTTTTTTAAAAGCTATTGCATGATTATCAACATGCTTTTCACTTTCATTCATTCTTGTAAAAGTCTTACCTCCATCATTTGAGACTTGCATGTAATTATCAACTAGAAATAACTTGTCAAATTCATGAGGTGAGGTGTATAGTTCTTGGTAGTAATGAGGTCCAGTTCCTCCTGCTACAGCATCACTCATTTTTTTCCAGCTCAACCCTTGATCTTCACTTCTATATAAACCTCCTGTTCTTCTGTCAAGCTCAATTGCTGCATAAATAATGTCATTATTTTGATATGACATTGCTAAGCCAATTTTACCCATATTGCTCTTAGGTAGACCTTTAGTAAGTTTTTGCCAATTTTCACCTCCATCTGTTGATTTGTAAATTGCTGTACCCGGTCCTCCGCCCATGTAGCCAGCAACTGTTCTGTGCCTTTGCCATGTAGCAGCATATAATACATCAGGATTTCTACTATCAATTAACAAATCTGTTGAACCTATCCATTTATCATCTCCAAGTTTTCTTTGCCATGTCTTACCTCCATCTGTTGTCTTGTAAACCCCTCGGTCACCTCCTTTGCTCCAAAGAGGACCCTGAGATGCAACCCATAAAACATCAGAGTTGTTGGGATGAATTATAATTTTTGAAATATGCTCGGAGTTGTTTAATCCTTTTTTTGACCATGTTTGACCTCCGTTTTCACTTTTGTAAATTCCATCTCCATAGCCTACATGTCTGCCTCCAACATTTTCTCCTGTCCCAACCCACAGCACATTGTTATTTTGCGGATCCATTGTTATGCATCCAATTGAATAACTTTTTTGACTATCAAATATTGGATTCCATGTTGTTCCAGAATTTTCAGTCTTCCAAACTCCTCCGGAACCTGCAGTCACATACCATAGATTTTCATTTTTAGGATGTATGATAATATCAGATATTCTTCCAGACATCAGAGCTGGACCTATGCTTCTAAATTTTAATCCTGTGTAAACAGAATTGTTGTTTTCTTTCTCTTTTTTCTCTTGTGAGAATGAGCTGTTTGAAATAATAAAAAAAGATAGGATTGATAAAAAAAGTATTCTCATTGAAATTTAATTTTTAACAAAATTAAATATTTAAAGGGACTTAATTTATATATTTTGCTTTGATTCTAATATCATTTTTAGCAAAATGATCTGTGTTATAATCACAAAAGATAAGTTTGGTTTTTTCAGAGTTATCTAACATACTAAATGCCTTTTTAAAATCCTGATTGATATTCGTTAATACTTCAAAGAATTCATTTTTGATTTTCTTTTCATCAATCTTTTCTGAGATATCTTCATTTTTTTCAAGCATTATTTTTAGAATCTTTTCTCCTTCATCATCCTCAATCGTTTCTATAAAGAATGAATTTATATTTTTTGAAAGTTTTTCTTTTCGATAAATTACTTCTTGAACATCTGTTGGGCTAATATTAGATCCATAAAAAGATACTGTCATGTTTGATCTCCCAAAATGAAATAGAACTGGTAAATCTGTTTTCGACCAAATTATTTGATCCTCCAAATTTAATTCTTTAATGATTTTTTTTATCTCATTATATTTTAATGAGTATCCTTTATCTTTTATGTTATAGCGAATTTTGGGTGCCACATAACCACCTCGACAAATAGTAGTTATCAATTCATCCTTGGAGTTACTTTCTATTAAAAAGTCGCTTGGGTTGTACTGAAAAATCATTGGAAGTGCACCAGAGAATTTAACGAGCCTATTTTTTAGCTCTTGATTTTCATTAATAAGGCCTCTTAAGCTAATTGTGAAAGGATTTTCTGATGATATATTTAGTTCTAAATCGGATGCACCATATGAACTATAAATCCTCTTAATTCCTTTTTTTAATAAGTATTTTCTCATTCCCTCTGACATCGGCTCTCCTCCAAATATTAAGGAAATATCATAATTGTTAAAATCAATATTTGATTTATCTACAAACATTTTTAAGAAAGGGGGATAACCCATTATCAAGTATTTATGTTCAGATCCAAATTGATTTAAAGTATTTTCAATTTTATCAATATCAGGTCCAACAGATTTAACTTTTGCAAATTTTAAGCAACTAATTGTGATATTTACTCCGGTTGCCCATGCACCCAGAGCAAATGCATTAATTACAAATATGGGCTCTTTTCTAAAAAGCTTTTCAATACCAAATTTTATAAATTTTGCATTAATTTTTCTCTCAGTCTCGCCTCTTATCCAATTGGTTGGATTACCACTACTACCTGAAGACTCGTCTATTACTAAACCTTTTTTTGGCAATAATCCATATTCACATCTAGATTCTAAATTATATTTATTGATATAATTTTCTTTGTCTATCTCGGGAATTTCAGAAATTACGGGTTTGAACCCTTTGAAACTAACTTTGTTAAATCCCTTATCTTTTAAAAATTGATTGTAAGCTGGAACTTTTCTTTTTGCTTTATGAAATTCTAAATAAGCTTTTGCCAGGGAATTGAAATTTCTCAACCTATTGATTCCGGGCATAAAAATCAATTGCATTAATATTTCATCACTCATAATAATTTTTCTAATTATTTGAATGATTTTAGCGTATGTTATGATTATGAGGTGTTTCATCTATATAAAAAATTTATCAGTTTCTAGTCTAAAGCTTCTTGCTGGCATTTTACTATAACCAACTCTGAAAATAAGCCAAATTGGTTTATTATTTTCTTTATCATTAAGCTCCTTATTGATTTGTTTATATGCCTCAGGGTTTGTAATTAATGAACCAAAGGGGTGCATATACAGATTATAGCTTGTCAGTCTTAGCCATGCTCTTGCAAACATCCTACCATCACTAATGTAGTCCTCAGTTGATTTAAAATTTGATCTGTACCAACATATTGTGGATGTTCCATTAAAAGATGAAAGGTAAGTGTTTCTTAAAACTATTTTTGGAAGTCCTTTTGTCCATCTCTCATGTTCTTGAAAAACAGATCTTAGCAATCCGCCACCAAAACCCATACATTTAGACCATAATCCGTCCCTTTTTATTTCTGCATTTTCTTTACTGTATCTAAATAGATTGTCTAATTCATTTCTTATATCATCATTGCTTAAGTCATAGAATAGAGCTTCTTGATTTATTTTTTTGATGAATTTAATTTTGGACTCCTCTTTAGTATAATAGAATTTGTTTTTGTAAAGTTCTGCTTCAGATTTTAACTCTTCTAATACGCTATCATCAACTGATATTTCATCGTATTTAGTTCTTGATGTTCTTCTTTTTTTAATTAATGAGCTATCCAATTCTTCTTCTTTTTGAGATTTAACTATGGCAAGAGTTGCAAATAGTGTATTTTCTTTTGATTCAATGTCAATATTGTTATGAATTTTTTCAATTTTTATTTCATAATCAAATTTGCTTGCAGCAATTGTTAAATGCTCAATAAACACACCCATTGCAACTGTTGAAAAAACTGATTTTGGATCTCCGTGAGGTAACAGTCTTTTAGGATCATAATACAGTTCAGCTCTGTTTTCTGAAATCACTTTAATTTTTTGAGGTTGTAGATTATGAACAGTAGGACACCATCTAGCAATATCTACTAAATCATACCATGACGGTATTAAATTTGATGCTTTCGAACTTTTAAATACAGAATCCAGTAGAGATAATGCAGTGGTTGATAGTGCAAGTTTTTTTATGAAATTTCTACGATTTCTCATTTTTTTATTGCTAAAGTAAATTAATAGATATTAGTCTCTATGCTTTGCATAGTTTATTTAACAATTTTAATCTATAATTTACACAAAAATAAATTTTATTTCACACGTTAAAAAAAACGCAATTGAATTGCGTTTTTATTAAATAAAAAGTAATTTTAACAATTATTATTTTTGATGAAAAAAAACCTATTATTCACACTTTTAATCCTTTTTTCAAGCATTTCATTTGCTCAAATTCAAGGAAATATTACAGATAAGGATGGTAAATCAATAAAAGAAGTGAATATTTATTTTCCAGATCAAAAACTCTTATTAATATCCGACATTAGCGGAAATTTTTCTATCGAATCAGATTTGCCAGATGGATCCTTGATTAATTTTTATAAGCTTGGATATGCCTCCAAAATTCATACTTATAAAAGTGGAGATGATTTAAATATATCACTTGAAAAATTACACGTTGAGCTTGATGAGATAGGTATTTCTGATACTTACAATGAACTTGGAAGCAATAAGTTTACAAATATTGAAAAGAAAAAAATAGACAAAGATTACCATTCTACTTTCTCTGTTTTAGAAAAAGTATCTGAACTAAACGGAGTTGATTTAATTTCTTCGGGTAAGGGAATTCAAAAATTAGTTGTTAGAGGCCTGTCAGGAATGAGAGTAGTAACTTTTTTAAATGGAGCAAAAATCAATAATCAACAATGGGCTGATGACCATGGAATTGGATTTTCTGATTTAGGAATTTATGAAGTTGAATTAATCAAAGGTGCATCCGCACTTAAATTTGGAGGTGAATCAATAGGTGGAATAGTATTTTTTAAGGACGATCCGTTCTTTAAAAGTGATGCTCCAAAAACATTTATTAGTACAAAATTTGATAATAGTAACTTTTTATCTAGCAACAAACTCGGTTTTTCATGGTCCAAGGATAACTTCTATTTGACCTTTAATGCACAAACTAATTTTGCTTCTGATTATAGACTACCCGATGGTTCATATTTATTTAATTCAAGGTATTTAAATAATGCTTTAAAAACATCTATTTCAACTAAGCTGAAAAAATCTCAACACATACTTAGATTTCAGTACAATAACAATACTAACGGTATTCCTGGACATATTCACGGTGACCCTCTTAGTGTAAGTTTATATGAACTTACAGGCTCCTCAATTCAATTGCCTGACGATTACAAAGAAACAAGACCCACACAGCATATTAATGATTATCTCTATATATATGAATCAAATTATTTTATTGGTTCAAATACTTTGTCTTTAACGATTAATCATTTTAAAAATAACTTAGTAGAACTAGATAAATGGACAAGACCCGCTTTTGATCTAACGTCCAGAGATAGTGAGTTAAGAGCTAATTTAAAATCCTCATTCAAAGATTATAATTTCAATTTTGGTTTTTCATATTTAATTAATTCTAACACTAACGGAGAGAACGGTAATTACTTACCAGCGACTGACAGATTAATGCCTGATGCGATAGCAAATAATTTTGGGACATATTTGATTTCAGAATATGAAAAAGATAATTTAGGTTTTAATGTTGGACTAAGATTTGATAATAAAAATCTAACTGTAGATGAGGAGTCATATGATGAAGTATTTAATTCATTCAATTATTCCTTAGGCTCCTATTATGAATTAAATGATCAAATTTTAAGATTGTCATTTACTACCTCTTTTAGAGCACCTCATATTTCTGAAATATTTTCTGACGGTGTACATCATGGAACAAACAGATATGAAATTGGTGATCCTTCAGTTGAGATTGAAAAGGCCAAACAGATAGATCTTAAGTATAGATGGAACTCAGAGCATTTTGCTATTGTTTTAAATCCCTATTATCAGTTTGTTGAAGATTTTATTTCAATAACACCTACTGATTCTCTTCAAAACAATACATACAGGATTTACAATTATGTTCAATATGAAGAGGTTACCATGTCTGGAATTGAACTTAACTTACATTACCATCCACATATTCTACACAATTTACATATTGAACAGTCTTATAATTTCATAAGTACCAATGCTAAAACACCGATTGGTGATTATGGTATTGCAATGACTCCCTCAGATAAGATTAAAACAAAGTTTATATTATCCTCATTTGAAAATGACATGCTTTCTAAATTGAAAATTGAGGATATTATGCTAAAACATACATTTTCATTTAAGCAAGACAACATTTCTTTTATTGAACGTTCTACTGAAAGTTATAATGTCATTGATTTTGAAATAAGATTTAAAAGCTTGCTAAATGGATTAAACAGTGCGATTGCCATTAACAATGTTTTAAATGAAGAATATACACCTCATACCTCAAGGATGAGAGGACTAGGGCCTAATGGTGTCCCAAATCCAGGAAGATCATTTGCAATTTCAATGAAGTATAATTTTTAAATGATTTATTAATATGTAAATAAAAACATAGCAAGTACTCTGATGAGCTTTTAGTAAGCGAAATACAATTTTGTATCAGTACTAATTTAAAACATTTTAAAATGAAAAATTTAAGTTTTTTAATGATCGCATCTTTTGCGTCTCTAATATTTTTCAGCTCGTGTTCAAGCAGTGATGAAAATTGCCAAGAGTGTCATCTAGCCTTTCCTGATGGAAATGGAGGTGAAATCGCCTTTGATATTTCTAACCCGAATGGTGGTGATGAGTTTTGTGGTGATGAGCTAACTGATGTTGAAAATCCCGCTAATGCATTTGTAGTAGCAGATATGTTAATTTCAGATGATGGAAATGACACGCTTATGCCAGGAACTTATGGCAATGGTGATGGATGGGAAGTTCATTGTGAAGAGCATGGGGATCATGACGATCACTAATAGTTAATAACTATTTAAATCTTAAAGGTGTGCAGAAATGCACGCCTTTTTTATTGCTCTATCAAATCTTTAATTTTTGTTGTAATAGATTCTATAGATTCTTTTTTTAAATTAAATTTTATAGGTTCTTTAATCTTTAATTTTAAATTAATACCTCTTTTTTTAAGCCTTAGTCCAGATTTATCAAATGCACTTCTAAAGCCATCAATGATTATTGGTACTACAACTGGATCATTTTTTTGAATGATATGGGCAGTACCTTTTCTTATTGGTGCAAAAGGTTTAGTTGTTCCTTGTGGAAAAGTAATCACCCATCCATCATCTATTGCTGTTTTTATGTCATCTATATTTTTTAAATCTACTTGTCTTTCAATTTTTTTTCCTTTTTCTCTCCATGTTCTTTTTACAAGAATCGAGCCAGTATGGGATAATATTTTAGGAATTAGCCCATCCTTCATGGTTTCTATTGCCGCTATGTAGTAAAGATTAAGCTTTAATTTCCAAGCATATTTAATATTATCTATATTATTTTCTCTGCCATTAAGAGCAGCATTGATAACATGAATGATTGCTATAGCATCAGCAAAATAAGTTTGATGATTAGAAATAATTAATACTTTTTTATCAGGTAACTGATTCAGCCAATGGGTTCCTTCAATTTGGAGTTTATTGATCTTAGTATATCTTCTGTGAGTTAAAAGTGCTATAATCTTTATTAGCCAGCTTTTAATAAAAAGCGAATTTCCATAAACATCTTTTTTAAACATCTAAGATTATTTGGGGCAAAAATATCATATTAAAGCATATTTTGGTTTTGATATTAGTTAATTTTGCATTTTTTCTGTGAGTTTTGAAGCAAATACTATCTAATTACCAAAAAATTGAGTCCTCCACACTAAATCTAATCAAGTCCAATTTCTTTTTACAATTAGTTACTGCTTCTTTCTTTTTAATTCTAAATATATATCTTGCAAAAAACTCTTTTACAGACTCTGAAATCGCGGATTTTATCTCATATCGATTTCTAGCTGTCATCTTACTTTCGTTTCCTATGGGATACTTCATCAGAAGTAAAAATTTAAAGCCATTTATTATTATTGGAAGTATTGGTCTTCCACTTTCGGCACTCGCTTTAATAATAACTATCAAGCAAGACTATCAAACTTTAATCAGACCAATATTTTTTCTCTGGGGTATATTTTACAGTTTATTTAATATTTCTGTTTTACCATTTATCATGAAGAATGTTAGTAAAGAAAATAGAACTCATGCCATTACTTTAAGTTTTGCTACTCATAGTTTTGGAATGATCATCACAGGTTTATTAATCTTTTTGCTTGGTGCTTTTGGAATAAAAGATGAAGGTGATATTTTACTTGGAATATGCTTCTTTGGATTTATTTCTGTTTACTATGCAAGTATTATTGTTGATCAAAAGAGTAAAGAGAAGAGAAGTATTAATCTGAGCGTAGATTGGATGAGAATTATTCAAGCAACTATACCAACTTTAATGATTGCAATTGGAGCTGGTTTAACAATTCCATTTATCAATCTTTTCTTCTTTCATACATTTAATGTTGACTCATCATCTTTTGCACTACTTGGGAGTTTTACAAGCTTACTTGTTGCAACTACCTCAATTTTTGTTCCATCAATAAAAAATAAGTTTGGTTTAAAAAAATCAATAATTAATACTCAACTGATTTCAGTATCAGCACTAATTTTACTCTCAACCACAGCTTTCTTTAATCAATATTCTTTTGCAATTTTTTTTGCAGTATTTTTTTACTTAGTGAGAGCACCATTGATGAACATGGCAGCTCCTCTAACCTCAGAGCTTACGATGGAGTATGTTGGTGATGATAATCATGAAATGTTGAGTGCAATAGTTTCAGCTATTTGGAGTGGAAGTTGGTTTTTTAGTTCTAAAATTTTTAAAATATTAATTGATAATTCATACTCATACTCGCAGATATTCTACATTACATCTATTCTTTACCTAATTGGGATACTATTTTATTATTTGCTGATTAAAAAAATCAAGAACTAGAACTTGTTTTCAATTTATAAACCGATAAACAAGAGACTATCAAGACAAGTGTTCCAATGATTAAAAAAGAGTAGGTGATACTCATCTTATCTCCAATAAAGCCTAGTACTGGTGCTACAATAGCAAATGATATCCTTAAAATAAAGCTTCTAATCGAAAGAACAGTAGCCCTTATTTCAGAGTTCGTTATTTTATTTATTTGATTTTTTAAGATTGGAGTTATTATTCCCCTGTTATAATAGATTAAATACAGAAAAAATAAACCAACATAATTATTAATCCAAAAAATAATAACAAATGAAAAACTCATAACCAAAGAGACTGTTAATAGTAATTTATTACCATAACTTTTTGTTTCAATTTTATGAGAATTGTATGAACTTATTCCAGATGTCATATTTAAAGTAGCCCATAGCAATCCAAAATATATAATTGGTATTTCTATGCTTTGAAAAAATGGTTGAGCAAGCCATGCAGCTGATAATGTTCCAACCCCCATGATAGAGGAAAATATAATGAGCCATTTTAGCTTTGAATTTTCTCTAAGTGAAAAGCTCAAAGCATTTTTGATATTATACAAGATGTTTTTATTTTTACTTTTATATCTTGTATCTACAAGAGAAAATGCAACAGGTATTGAAAAGAACAAAACTATAGTTTGTATTTGAACAGGTAAAACAATGCTAACGCTAGCAATAAGACCTCCTATCAGACCAGCTATGGATTCAGAGAAGTTTCCAATAGCATATGATTTACCCTCAATCTGAGTGTATTTTTCTTCTTTTTTTAACTTTTTCAAAGAATCATACATTAGAGCAGAATCTGCTCCAGACATAAGGCTGCCACCAAGGGCAACTAAAATTTCAGCAATGATAAAGGCTTCAAAGCTGCAATAATTTGAAAATATAAGATATCCACAAAAAGATAATATGGTCGATATAATTATTGACTTTTTTCTTCCAAAGAAATCAGCGAAATATCCTGATGGTATTTCAGTAAGTGCTACTGTTAATGAATAAACGGACTGTAAAATCATTATTTGAGTAAGACTCAATCCATTTTTTTTAAAGAAAATAACAATAATGGGCATGGCAAGCATGAACCATGAGAACCCTTTAATGAAATAAAGTTTTAATATGTTATTTTGAATTTTCAATCTATCCTGTATCTAATTCCAAAGTAAAGTGTTCTTCCCATCAAAGGAGCCCATATCATACTAGCATCAAAGCCTTGATCAAAAGGAGTATTTGAATTAATAATTGGATTTTCTTGCGTGTAGTCTGTTATGTTCTCACTACCAACATAGATTTCAAAGTTATTTTTCTTTCTTGTAATTTGTGAATTCATAATTAAGTATGAGTCTGATGACTTAGATTCAATTTGCCTATGTTCTGGTATTCTGCTACTTCCAATGTAGTTTAGTGTAGCATCAAATAACCATTTCTCATCTAGCGTTGTATATGCTACATTAAAAAGTGCTCTGTCTTTTGGAACAAAAGGCATTCTTTTTAATTCATTGCCATACTCAGCTTTTACATCATTTAATTTATAACCAAATTTAATATCTAAATTGTCAATTAGTTCATAGTAAATCTCAGCTTGTAGACTGTTAGAGTAAGATTTTCCATCTAGATTTTGAAAGACTAAATTATTTTCATCCTCAAGATTAACAATTACTTGATCGTTAAATTTTGTGTAATAGTAATCTAAATTAAAAGTACCCTCTTTTCCATCAATTAAAAAACAGTAGGTATAGTTTCCACCAATATTAAATCCTTTCTCGGTTTTTAAATTATCATAATCAATAGTTATACTCCTTGATGAGGCTAGCATTGATAGATTATCAACGATAGGATTAGAGATTCTAAAAGCATTAGAAACAGAGAATCTCAATGCACTTGATGTTGTTGGGTTATACTTAAGATTTATCTTAGGATTAGTATAAAACTTCTCATCGTTATTGTAATAATCAGTTCTTAAACCAATATTGGCTTTAAATATTTCATTGTATTTAAAATTGTATTCTAAAAAAGCACCACTAATCATATTAGTGATCTCTTTGTTCTGGAAAACATATTCAGTAAACTGAAATAATGTATTATTTATATCTAAAAAGGTTTTATTGTACTTATCTATAAACAGACTAGTTCCATATTTCATATCATTCTCATTGTTGAATATCTTTTCACCAATTAGGTTGGCAGAAAAGCTGTTTTGATTGGATTCAAAATTTCTTCTGCCAAAATCTCCATTTAAATTATGAGTTCTGAACAAGAATTGAGAACCAAAGCCATTATCACTATCTTCACTTCTAACGTAGCCGAACTTAGCACCAAAATCAATAATTTCATTTTCGATAAATACTTTGTATCTATCACTAATACTGCTTAGCTGACCTCCATCTCTGTATTCGTGTAGATATCTAGTTAAAAATTGAATTCTAAATTTATCAGATCCCTCATAATGTAGTCTGTTTAAAAGATTAATTTGAGTAAATTTTGGATGGTCCATGAAAGAATCATTGTTGTGATCAATTTCTTTATTATGAGTAGAAAAGTGAGTTAAAATTACATTTCTCCAGTTACTGTTTTTGTTTGAGTAATAAAGGTTATTTTCTATCTTTCCATTCTTGTTCATGAAATAATTTAAGTTAAACCTATCCGCATTTTCAGGTTTATATAATTCAATATTTATTTGTCCAGTAAATGCTTCATATCCGTTAACAACTGATCCAGAGCCTTTGACAATCTGAATAGACTCTATCCAACTTCCCGGAACATAACTTAGTCCAAATGTTGTAGAATTACCTCTAACATATGGAATTCCCTCTTGTGTTATTTGTACATAGTTACCATCGATTCCTATCATCTTAATTGTTCTTTTGCCAGATACTCCATCTGTATAGCTAACATCGACCGTTGTATTTGTTTCAAAACATTCAGAAAGATTACAGCATGCAGCTTTTTTTATTTCACCATCAGTAATTGTTTGAGTATTAATAGTTTGTACTGTTGAGAGTGTTGTAGTATTTGATTTGGATTTTATATTTACTTCTTCCAGCTCTACGTTTTTCTTTAAGTAAAAAATGTAAATATCATCTTTAATCTCTTTGTTAATTAGATTATAACCAACGTATGTAACATTTAAAGTAGCTGGAAAACTTTTAGGTTCAGCTATTATAAAATTACCTTTATCGTCAGTTACTGTTCCAACAGATGTGTTTTCCCAAAAAACATTTGCACCGATAATTGGAGTTATTTTATCCTCAGATAATACTTTTCCATTTAAGTTTTGTGAGTAAGTAATATGAGATAAAGCAAGAAGCTTTATTATTAGAAATAGTTTTTTCATTTTATTGATTTAGATTAATAATTAGATTATAATCTAGTATTCTATAAAATAAAGGTCTGAAGTTTAGAAATTGGGGGTGTCTTGTATTGATAATCCCAGTGATTGGAAATTTTTTTATTCTCAATCATATGATTAGAGATTAGAATATTAATTTTTTCAACAAAAAAAAGCTTAAACTTTAAAGATGAAAAGGAGTTAAAATGATAATTTACGATTTTAGTATCCTGTTCATTATCATCTGGTATTTCAACTGGACAACAGTTAGAGTCAAAATTTATCGAACAACAACTTAACTCATTTGTAGTTTCACAACAACTTAACTCATCAATATCCGCTTTACCACAGCAACTAGCATTAGAGCTAACCATAATTGTGGTTGAGAAATTATTTGAGCAACAGCAAGTATTAAAACTAGAAATGCTTATTGAGCTTAAAAAAATAAGTAATGCAAAAGCAAGACTTGTGTATGAAATAGTTTCATTGCGCATAAAACAAATTTATAAATAAAAATTGATTCAATTTTTTTAATTGATATAGTAGTATTTTATAACTTAGGTATTATCTTCGTATGAACAAACTATCTTAAGATGAAAATTTTAATTGTAGATGATGAGCATGATATATTAGAGTTCTTAAGCTACAATATAAAAAAAGTAGGCTATGATGTAGTTACCGCAGACAATGGAAAGAGAGGTTACTATCTTGCAAAAAAACATATTCCAAATTTAATAATTCTTGATGTAATGATGCCTCAGATGGATGGTTTTGAAGTTTGTAAAAAAATTAGAGAGAAAGATGAACTAAAGAAATCTAAAATTATTTTTTTATCTGCAAAGTCTGATGAAAAAACAATTGAGAAAGCTTACGAGCTTGGGGCAATTGATTTTGTTAATAAACCCATCAAACCAAAATTACTTATTTCAAGAATTAAATCAGTATTAAATAAAAACATAGATGAAAAATTTAAAGTTGGTAATATTGAGCTAAATCATGAACTAAAGAGTATTTATGTAGATAATATAAAATATTCTTTAAAAAATGATGAGTTTATTCTTTTGAAGATTTTAATTTTGAAGCCCGGACAAGTATTTTCAGTGGACCATTTGATAAACAAAACACTTTTAGGATTGTCCAATGCCAATGAACTGTACTCTCTTGTTCAAAGAATTAGAGAAAAAATTGGGAGAAATTATATTAAAACTATAAAAGGTATTGGTTATAAATTTGAAATATGATAAAATTTAACAAAGCTTTTAAAATTTCAGCATTAATTTCTTGTTTCCTAATTTTTACAATTATACTAGTCTACTTCTTTCAAAAAATATTTGACATTGATATTTATATTCTCACAACACTTCTTTTTGTTCCAAATTTATTAGTAACATATTTTTTACTTAACAAATTTTTTTATGATAGAATAAAGGTTATATATAAAAGTATTTACAAATTCAAAGGTACTTCTAAAATTGCTGAAATAGATATTGATCATGTTGAAAAAGAAGCTAAGGAGTGGGCAGATGCTAAGGAAGAGGAACTTGATCAGATGAAAAAAGATGATAACTACAGAAGAGAGTTTATAGGTAATGTTTCTCATGAACTTAAAACTCCAATATTTAATATTCAGGGATACTTACAAACTTTGATTGATGGGGGGCTTAATGATGAAAATATAAATTTAAAGTATCTTAAAAGAGCAAATAAAAGTGTTGATAGAATGATTAATATCATAGATGATTTAGAAGTAATTTCTAGGCTTGAAACTGAGCAGGATGAACTTGATTTTCAAAAATTTAATATTGTAGAATTAGTGCATGAAATCTTTGACCTAATGGAAATGAAAGCTTCAGAGATGAATATAAATTTAAAATTAAAAAATGAATCCCAAGGCGTAACAGTAGTTGCTGATAGGAACAAAATACAGCAAGTTTTGATGAATTTAGTAAGTAACTCAATTAAATATGGAAAAGACGGAGGCGATGTTATTATTAGATTTTTTGATATGCATAATAATATGTTGATCGAGGTTTCTGATAACGGAATAGGAATTGCTCAAGAATCATTGGATAGGCTTTTTGAAAGATTTTATAGAGTTGATAAAAATAGATCTAGAGAGATAGGAGGGACTGGTCTTGGCCTCGCAATTGTAAAACATATTCTGGAAGGTCATAACCAAACTATAAATGTTAGAAGCACAAAAGGAAAGGGTTCTACATTTTCTTTTATTTTACCAAAAGCTTAATTTATAACTCTCTATTTTATTCTATAACTAATTGACGAACCAACTATATACAAAAAAGAGTTATCTAGCTTATTAACAGCAGATTGTAGTCTATAATAAATTTCATACTCAAATCTTTTTTTTAAATCAAAATTAAGTGAAGTTGTAAGTCTATACTTGTCTTGCGATTTATGACTTAAATCTTTGAATAGTTCATAACTAATCTCGGGTTGAATTTTTTTGAATTTGGAATGTGATACACTAAACTTAAATCTCAAAGTTTCTTCGACTTCACCCATTTCTTTTTGAGTCTGATATCTTATTCTATTAGAAAAATTAAACTTATTTAATTTACGTCTAATTGTAGAATCAAAATAAAGTCTCTCTGAGGTTGATGATTGATTTGTTTTTGAATAGTTGTGTGAGTTTCTGTAACCAATTTTTATGTTAAATTTTTTAAAGGATCTCTGGTAAGAAAAATCATAAAGGTTTTTGCTAGTAATTGATAAGTTTTCTCTTATTCTGTTCCCATAGAAAAAAAATAGATTTTCTTTTTTACTTAATCTTTTTTCTAATTTGTATTTGGACCAAAGTTGAAGATCATTTTCATGATTTGCAAATAGTGATAAAGGAAATAAGAAAAGTAATATTAGTTTAAGAATTTTCATTTTCGAAAAAGAAAATTCTAATTTGAGCTGTGTCAGAAAGAAAGTCAATTCTTCTTATCTCAACTCTATTAATATCTAGACCTGTCCTAAGCTTTAAATCTGAAATTAGTTCATCTCTTTTTTCTGGAACAATAAGTTCTATTTTTTCATAAGTTATATTTTTTCTTGACTCTTTTTTAATTAACCATATTCTTTCAAGAATATATGTTAATGCAAGAATTGAAAGATTAGCAAATAATAGCTCAGAATAACTTATCTTTTTGTTAGCTAGCGCATTCATTATAGAAATACCTATTACAATAAATAAGTATGTCATTTCTTTAATAGGAATAGGATCGGTTCGATACCTTATGATTCCAAATATTGCAAAAAGTCCAAGTGCGAAACCTAATTGCAACTTTACATTTTCTAGAAGAAAACAAAGTAAAAAGACAGTTATACTAATCATCAAATATGTGAATAAATAATCTTTATTTTTTGTAGAGTTGTAGTATAGATATCTGACTATGTAAGAAACTATTGCTAGATTAAATAATAGTTTTATGACGAGTTCATAGAAGTCCTTATTAAATAGATCCGTTCCGAAAAATTCAATATTTATAAGTGTATCAATTAAGTTCATAGTTTGTTTTTTGAAGTTTATTTATTTTTAATAGCTTTTTTTTAAATCTATTGTGTTTAATTTTATTATCCAAGAGAATAGAACCAATACAATACTTACTAAGTCTGAAAGGATATACCTTGTTGGCTTTTAAAGCTTTGATGATCTCCGAACTCCTGTCAATTTTCTCCTGCTTAACTTCACATATTATTATATCAGAGAGTGGTACAGTTCTTCTATTGTTTTTGAATTCAACATTAAAATCTATTGTTATCCTTTCCTTTTTTTTCTTTCCAAGAAGTGTTATTCTGTTAAATGAGTTTTGCTGTGAATTAACTAAAACACCAATGTTGTTTAAATTTTTTCTAACAAATTCATAATGATTTTTGCTTAAACTTGTATGAAGGTCATTTACTCTTGTTCTGTTTTTTTTTGTCCTTCCTTTTGATTTAGTTTTAATTTCCAAAAAAATTAAATCAGAACTAATATATTTTCTAAATCTAACTTTTGATCTATTATTTTTTCCATTGTGATGCTGATTGTAAAATAAGTTTTCATTTGTGTCAAAATAATAACTCTCATAACTTTGAATTTTTTCAGAGTTTACTTCTAAAGCGAAGTATTCGTTTTTAATTTCTCTAAATAAATTAATAGCCTGATTAGAATTTAGAATATACTTTGTGTCGGTTCTGTTCAATAGGCTATACTCTTTAATTTGATTAAGGTTTTTAGTCCCCATTTTATCTACTAGTGAACTTAAACTTTTATTTTCTGATTGTCTTGTCATCTTGAATGTAATTTTTATCATTTTCTGTTATCACAACTGACCAGAAGATAGGTCTAATTCCAGAAAGACATGTATCGCATTTGCTATAAGTAAAAAGAATATAATTACCTTTTCTTAGATAATCAAACTCGTAGGAACCATCCCATGAGGTTTCAAAATCGTCATCATATACTTGAGTAGAATCATCACCATAAATTATGTAAACATTTTCATCTTCAACGTAATAAAGAGCGGTTGTGTCAAATTGATTTGTAAATGGATTAAAACTTCCTTCTAGTGCCATAATTTTACCTGAAATCATTGATGTACCACCAATGCCTTCATTTTTTTCACATGACAGAAAAAAAGTAATAGTAAAAATTATTAGAAAAAGTTTTTTCATAGTAGTTTATTCAGTTTGAATTTTTTTTAAATCTAACAATTTTAATTTAACTTTCTAAAAATGAATTTAAAACTGAATAAATTTTAATTTACTCACAAATTTTATATCCTATTCCCTTTACAGTTTCAATAAATTTTTGACCTAATTTATCTCTTAGTCTGTTGATATGAACATCAATAGTTCTATCCACTACATGTATATCATTGCCCCAAACATCATTAAGAATTTCTTCTCTTGTATAAACCTTACCAGGTTGATTTATTAGAAGTTTTAAAAGATCAAACTCTTTTCTAGCGAGGTTAATATTATCACCTTTTATTTTGACTGAATATTTTTCAATGTCCAACTCAACATCTTTATGTATGTAATTTTTTAGATTTTTACTTAAACTAAATCTTCTCATTACAGATTTGACTTTAGAAATTAACAGTTTAGGTTTTATGGGCTTTTTTAAAAAATCATCAGCTCCTGAATCAAGTGCTGCTATTTGAGTATAGTCTTCTGATCTTGCTGTTAGAAATAGAATGATTATGCTACTGAGTTTTTTATCATTTCTAATATTCTCACACATTTCAATTCCATTCATCTTGGGCATCATTAGGTCAACGATTATTAAATCGGGTTTTATTTTTTTTGTTTTTTCCAAACCTTCTAATCCATCAGAAGCAGTGTAGATTGAAAACCCTTCTTTCTTCAAATTGTATGATAAAAATTCTAATATATCTTTTTCGTCGTCAACTATTAAAATCTTTTTCATTTTGTTTTTTTCAAATTTAAATAAATTATGAACTCCTTCAAGTCTACTCTAATTTGTTTACAATTTGTTTACATTGAATTTACAATTCATTTATTCTATTTAGAAAATCAAATTATAGATTTGAATCAAATTTAAATATCAAAAATTAAAAACAATGAACAAAGAAAATAAAGAATTAACTGCTCCTAAAGATTTATCAGCAGTAATATATTTATTAATAATGATTACTGTTTTTTGGATCGCGGTCTAAATCAAATTTACAAATAAGAATTTAATAACTTTTATTTGATGAAAAAATTATTTAGATCATTTGGATATCCTGAAGTTGTTTGGTTTCCAAAAAGTGAAAGAAACTTCCTGACTTTTATTAGTGTAGCATTTTTGCTAGCTATGTTTGTAACTCCTTATCCGCAATATGCTATGTGGCTTGGTTTTTTGTTTGCTGCATATGCTGCTGTTGCGAATGATAGTATTCAAACACTAGGAACTTTTATTGCTTCGAACCAAGACAAAAAGTGGTGGGTGCTATGGATGTTTATTGGAGGGGTTTTTCTTGCAACTATTAGTTACAGTTGGCTTTTTTCAGATTTTATTGGAGCTTTTGATGCAGACGGTAACCCCATTGGAGATGGAATAGCTGATGGTGATGTGAGCCATGGAAGATTACTAGCTAAGGGATTTGAAGAATCTCCAAAAGAGTTTCATTTTTTACAAATTGCTGCTCCAATTTTCTTACTTATCCTTACTAGATTAAGAATGCCTGTTTCTACAACCTTTATTCTTTTAACATCTTTTGCTGCAAGTCCCGCTGCGGTAGGAAAAGTTATGGCAAAAAGTATGTCAGGATATGTGCTTGCATTCTTTATGGGTTTGATAATCTTTTCAGCTATAGCCAAAATTTCACAAAAATATTTTACTGGTAAAGCTAAGTTTGGTTGGACAATTGCGCAATGGATTACTACAGGTTCTCTTTGGTCTGTTTGGCTTACTCAAGACGCTGCGAATATTGCTGTTTACTTACCAAGAAGTTTAAGTTTTGTTCAATTTTTAGGATTTGCTGGAGCATTATTCATTGGACTTGGATTTCTACTATACTTCAAGGGTGGTAGAATACAAAAAATTGTCAATGAAAAATCTGCAGTTACTGATGTTAGATTCGCCACACTTGTTGATTTCGTTTACTGTATTATATTATTTTATTTCAAACTATATTCTCAAGTTCCAATGAGCACCACATGGGTATTTATTGGGCTTCTTGGTGGAAGAGAACTTGGAATGGCACTTAGAAGAAGCGGTTCAAATAGTATTTCTAAATCCATTAAATTAACTTTAAAAGACTTCTTCTTTGCGATGATAGGTTTGGTTGTTTCAATTGCTATTGCAATTGGAGTTAATGATCAATTAACATTTGATTTGATGGTAACTAACATTCCTAAAGAATTTGCAAACGGAATAACTAAGTTTTTCACAACACTTGGTTTTTAAATTAACTAATCTTTAAATAAATTTTTTTAAAATGAAAAAAATCATTTCAACAATATTTTTACTTTCTTTTTTTACATATTCTTTTGCTCAGAGTGGTAAGCCTCATGTTAAAATATTTTCGAATTTTAACTACGATGTTTCAAATAATAATAATAACTCTGATAACTATAAAGAGTTCGAGATTAAGAGATCCTACCTAGGCTATTCATATAATTTTGATGATAGCTTCTCAACTAAAGTAACTTTTGATGTTGGGAAAAATAGTGCTGGTAGTTCATACACTGCATTTCTAAAAATCGCTTCCTTAACATGGCAGACTAATGATAATACCACTTTAAATTTTGGTATGGTTGGTACTAAAAACTTCAAGTTTATGGAAGAAGCTTGGGGAAAGAGATACATTTATAAATCTTTACAAGACGAAAATAAATGGGCTAATTCTGCTGATTTAGGATTGACGTTAGATTATAAATTAAGCGATAACCTTTCTTTAGACTTTCAAGTACTTAATGGGGAAGGCTATAAGAACTTACAAAGTGCAGATGGATTAATGAGAAGTGGAGCAGGATTAATTTATATGCACGGAGATTACTCATTAAGGGCTTCGACTGATTATATTCCATCTGAATTTGATTCATTGGATGATCAAGTGATTACTACACTTGCTGGTGTTATGAAAATGAATTCGGTAACTATTGGTGGTGAGTATAATATAATGGAAAATACAGGCAGTATCTTAGATAATACTAAAATTGGTATTTCAATTTATGGTAATTATAAAATAGACGATAACTTATCTCTTTTCGGTAGATATGATAAAATAACATCAGAGGACATCGAAGAAAATAAGTGGGATAGATCTAACGATGGTAAATTAACTATTGTTGGTGTAGAAAGAAAAATGACTAAGGGTGTCACACTTTCATTAAACATGCAAACATCCAAAGATGGTCAAAGAAATTCAGAAGAGTCAAGTATATTTTACTTGAACATTGAATGTAAATTGTAATCTTTAGTATCTATTTTGCTTTAATATATCCAACAATACAAATTACTAACATAACTAGATCTGGTATTGCTTCTAGATATGTGAAATTCAATAATATCTCATCAGAGAAAACACCAAAAAAGGTATACATTAAAACCAGTGTTCCAATCAGGTAAGCTAACAAAATATTTTTAGCAGTACCAATTGATGAGCTTCTAGTAAAGAGTAGCATTAATCCAATAATTAAAATAGCAGGGCTGAGTCCATAATGCATTAATTCTCCCATTCTTAAGACCTCGTTATTATCACTGTTAATCATCATTGCAGCCATTGATGATGGAATTGCAATCATCATAATTCCAACAATTGTATTGTAAGTTCCTAGTATAGTAAGAGTTAGTTTTGTTTTCATTAATCTTTTTTTATTTATTAATAATTTATATTTATGTTCCGAATATAATAAATTAATGAATGTTTAACATTGATGATGATATAAGAAAAGCGTCTACGTTGCCATCACTTTTTTATAGAGAAGAAGAAATCTTTAGAAAAGTAATAAAAAAAGTTTTTTCTAACTCTTGGCAATTTATTACTGATTTATCCAATTTAAATGAGGATAAAATGGCTTTTCCTTTTACTTATGAGGAATCAATTGTAAAAGAGCCTTTATTTCTTATTAATAATAAAAATAAGATTCAATGTTTTTCTAATGTTTGTACACACAGAGGTAATATCTTAATAGACAAAGCAAAAGTTGTAAAGAAAAGAATTGTATGTAGCTATCATGGTAAAAGTTTTGATCAATGTGGCAAATTTATTTCAATGCCGATGTCAGATGGTATGCTGAATTTTCCTTCCGAATATGATAACTTAACTGAGCTAAAGGTTAAAAGCTGGAACAACTTGCTTTTTACAACTCTAAGCTCAGATATTAAGTTTGAGGAGATATTTACTGAAATTGACAAAAGAGTTTCATGGATGCCTGTAAAGGACTTTGTTTATAGGGATGATTTATCAAAAGAGTATTTTGTAGATGTAAATTGGGCACTTTATTGTGACAACTATTTAGAGGGATTTCACATTCCTTTTGTCCATAATGACTTAAATGATGCTTTAGAGTTTGAAAACTATGATGTTAACATTTTTAATTATTGTAATCTTCAAATAGGTATTGGAAAAGATAAATCAGAATGTTTTAATTTGCCTAATGGTCATATTGATTATGAAAAAAAAATAGCTGCTTATTATTTTTGGCTTTTTCCAAATCTCATGCTTAATTTTTATCCTTGGGGCTTATCTTTAAATAAAGTTATTCCATTGTCGTTAAATAAAACTAAAATAATTTTTCAGTCCTTTGTTTGGGATGAAAATAAATTAAATAGGGGAGCTGGTGCTGACCTTGACAAGGTGGAGATGGAGGATCAAGAAATAATAAAAAAGGTACAAAAAGGAATGTTTTCTCAGTACTATAAATCAGGTAGGTTTTCACCCAAAATGGAAAAAGGAGTTCATCATTTTCATCTACTAATAAGTAAATTTTGTAATGAATAAATACAGAAAACAATTTTTACTAGATCACTCAATTACTCATCTCAACCATGCAAGCTTTGGAGCAACACCAATTTCTATTATGCATGAATATTCTCATTGGCAAAGGAAATTAGAAATGAATCCTGTTGATTTTATTGACAATCAACTTCCAAATCTTGTTCAAGAATCAAGACACAAACTATCTGGTTTTCTAAACTGTGATAGGGACGATATTGTTTACTGCCCTAATCCAACTACAGCACTTAATACAGTAATTAGGAGTTTAAATCTCA
>TARA_B100001057_G_scaffold62683_1_pt1 | contig 22471 bp, 24 predicted proteins | sample TARA_B100001057 | Tara Oceans TARA_B100001057 (sample SAMEA2621839) | marine metagenome | biome: marine biome (ENVO:00000447); feature: surface water layer (ENVO:00002042); material: "saline water (ENVO:00002010), including plankton (ENVO:xxxxxxxx)" | depth 5 m
TGAAAATCATAATGAACCATACATAGGAATTGATTATAAGCTCTTTAAAAATAAAAAAATAAGGATATTTTTTAATACTTCAGAGTCGATGAAAACTTTAGGATTAATGATGCCAATTTTCAATATTGGAAAAAAAATGCATATGCATCATAACATGGATCATTCCAATCATAATTAGATTTTAGGAAAACCATTTGTGTTTGCCAAAATGATTTCTGGGTACAGACTGCTTATTTTCTAAATACCATTTGTAACCTTTCAAAACAGAATTTAAATATTTTTTTAATCCTGGATTAATAAAAAAAGTATGAATTATGAAATAGGTGATTTTGTTTCTATTGCTATAAACATGTGGATAAACAGTAATATTTAGCTTTGACTTTTTATCACCACTTATTTTCCAAATAACTTTAGATTTCCTCGCATTTTTCCTTCCAATTTCTAACTCATATCCCTTTCCTTCCTCCCATTTATAAAAATTTCTATGAAGTACAATCCCATTTAGATATTCTAATATATCCTCATGCTTATCTTTATTCCAATTGACAACTGTATTAGACTTGCAGAAAGGATGGACTTTGTTTAGGTTTCCTGGTTCCGAAATAATTTTCCAAATTGTTTTATTGTCAAAATCTAAGTCAATTGAACAGCTTACAGGTAAAATCATTTAATTAATAGTTATTTTTTCAAGATGTCTAACAATAATTACATTAGAATTTGGAGATAATCTTGCTACATCTCTTTTAAATGGAATAAGTTTTAATTCAATGCTAGCTTCTTGTGAGAAGGTATAAGGTAATCTGAAATTATCCCAATGAGTTGGAATTATAATTTTTGGATAGCCTGTAACTTTGAGAAGTCTCTCGTTGTAATTATAAAGCCCTAGTTGAGATTGATTTACTCCAGCTAAAAGAATATCAGGAGTTATTCCAAAAAGCTCTCTCTCGACAAAATTCATTGATCCCATTGTAAGAACATCATGATCTTTAAATCTAGCTAAAAACATTAATGATCCTCCTTCTATAAATTCGGATACTCTTAGGGGAGCATTTGGGGGCTCGGTATATTCTCTTGAATCAATATAATGCTTATCATTTAATGCAGAGTGGATAGATGGAATTACTCTGACTGAAAAATTTTTAAACTGATAATCCTCACCACCTCTAACAGGATATAATTGACTATTATCAATTCCATATGCTCTTAAAATGTTAATTGTAGTTTCAGTACCTATAACTTTAGCACCAGTTTTTTTTGCTATGTATGGAACATCTGCTAAGTGATCAAAGTGTGAGTGATGAACAAGAATAAAGTCTACTTTATCAATTAAACTATCAATCAGGATTGAGTCAGAAACATAAAAATCAGATCTTAACACAGTCTTTCTTTTATCAAGTTTATTTACAGAGGGACCACTTCCAAGTTTTACTCTTGAAATATAGGGGTCAATTAAGATAGAGGTGTTGTCATCTGAAATCTCCCAACCAGCTGTACCAAAATATCTTAATTCAACTTGAGCGTATGAGTTTACAGTTATACTAATAATTAAAATTGTGAGTATTTTCTTCATTTTTTAATTATTTATAAAGTAAAAATTATTTTCATCAGTGTTTGCTTCTATAATATCAATTTTACCATCACCGTTAATATCTGAATCAATAATATCATAGGTTCTAAAATTGTTTTTTGATATTACTACTTCTTTCCATTTCTTACCATCGGAAATATTAAGGTATACTTTTGTTGATCCAGGGGAGTTTCCAACTACTATGTCCAGATTCCCATTTCCATCAAAATCATTTGCTGCTAAAGAAAAACTTGATGAATCTGATCCATCAAAAACTATATTATTTTTATAATTACTGGTCTTATCTCCAAAATATATAATATTGGGTTCGTCAATATTAGCTGTAGCTATATCTTTATATCCATCAGAATTGAAATCCCCAATTTCAACAGCTCTAGTGTTATCATTACCTTTTCCAAATAATACCCTTTTATTAAAATTTAAATCTCCATCATTAAAATAAATGTAGTTAGGTTGACTATTTCGATTTGCCAAAATTAAATCTTTAAATCCATCTTTATTCATATCAGAAACTTCAACGTCAATAGTTGCATCTTCAGTAGAACCAAAAAGAATTATTTCTGAAAAATCTCCTTTTCCATTATTCAGACATATCTCATTTGATTCAACTCTATTTGTTATCAATATATCAATATCTCCATCGTTGTCTATATCATTAAGTGTAATGTTTCTAGAATTAGAGTAAGGCCTGCCAAATGAGTTTGATTTACTAAAATTTCCTTTACCATCATTAATAAAAATATAGTTAGGTGCCTTATCATTTCCTACAGCAATATCTAAATCTCCGTCACCATCAAAATCTGCAAGTTCAGCAGCATAACTTGTTAATCTTTCAGCCCCGAGATTCCTTTCAACAGTAAAGCCTCCTTTTCCATTATTAAAAAGAATTTTATTTTGACCAGGCCAATGTCTTCCATTTGCGATAATTAAATCTATATCTCCATCATTATCTATATCCCCAGATGATATTGATGCTGTTTTTTCTTTAGATCCTCCCAAAAGGTTTGTTTTAAAATCTAAACCTTGAGAATAGTTATGAGAGCTATAAAAAACTAATAAAAATGTTAAAGCTTTAATTTTCATTTTTTTACTTAATTGGAATTGACCATGTATTTTTAATCAAATTTATATTACCATTCATTTCTTTTTCAACGACCCTATCTATAACTCTAACTCCTTCAGATGCCATATTATAAAATGTATCTATACCGTTGTTCGCAAAATTTTGTCTAGTTCTATGAATATTAAACTTATTAGAAAAATTCATATTAAATTCTTTTTCAATCATTTCTTTTCCAATTAAAAAACCAATTAAACCACCCCATGTTGATGTTGGATTGTCTGAATCCCATCCAGATAAAGTTCCAATTTTTATAGTCTCTTTAAAATCACCCTCTCCATAGAATAAGCTTACAAGGCTTGATGCAAAATTTATTCCTGCCGCAAAGCATCCATTACAATATAGTTTTTTTGATGTAATATCATAACCATCTTTTTCATTTACCTGATATCGATAATAGATTGAATCTCTGGCTTGTTCCCATTTAATTCCCGAATTATATAATCCTTTTACATATTTGTACATCTTTGCTGGAAATTGGCTCTGATCTAAGTAGGATCCTGATTCATCTGCAAGCCAAAAGATTTTTTCATTTATAGATTTAAAATTTTTTTGACTTGATGCTAGTGAATGCATTCTAACATAGAACTCAGCTATTTCTTTAGCTTCATTTCTTGCAGTAGTTTTGATAGGTAGCTCTGCTAATTTAATAGCTATATCTGGTCTAGTAGGAGAAAATAAGCCAAAAATTTCTGTTGTTAACTGAGCATCAATCATCATGTATGAACTATTGTTAATTGGGTCTCCTGTTTCTGGTGGTGTCATGCCTATTTGCATAAGATCAAATGCCTTTTGATTAGATTCCCATAAATAATTTTCCTCCTCAGCTTTAATATGTTTAAGCCAGCCATTTCTTATTTGATCTGATGTAAGGATTGAATTATCATGAAAATTCATAAGATATTGGTACATGTATTCAATATCTGTATCATCATCTGATCCCCAAATTTCATTTTCATCTTTAACTACAAAATCAATTCTAATATCACTTTTATCAATATTTTTATCTTCCCATATACTACTTTTATCTTTTTTACCCCAGTCTTCTCTTGTATAAAAATTCCCGGTTTTAATATCTCCTATATTGCCAATTTTATCCATTTCAGTTATTAGCCCTGTCCAATTTGCTATAGACTGACCAAGCCAAAAACCGTATAGTTGGTCTGAATATTTTTCTCTTGATATTTCTGTATATTCTAAAACATCTTTATTACTGTTAGAACAGGATATAAGAACAATCAATATTGGAAAAGTAAATATGTTTTTGAATATATTCATAATACTAATTTAATTTTTATTTGTCCAATATTCCCAGTTTCCACTTTCTTCATATAGCTTAATGATTTTTTCAAATTTTTTTACCTTAATTATAATTTCATTCTTGTCATTAATTGAAATAATTTTTCTTTGAATTGAAGTTATTATCTTTTTTAATTCAGATTTTATAGAGTCTATCGAATCATTTAGTTTATCTTTTTGATAAAATTGAGCTAGACAATTTATAACTAAGTCGTGTTTTCCAATATATATAGATTTTTGTGACTTACTATTTTTTAATATGCATATGTATGTTTTCCACCTTTTGTCAAAGACAATGGAAGTTGTAATAAAAAGTTTATTATTTATTGATTTTATCTTATCTGACAACTGTTTTCTTTTATCTTTTAATTCTAAATAATGTTTTTTAATTTTTGATTTTTTTTTATTGATTTTTTTTATTGCTTTTTTTAGCTCATCTTCTTTCAATAATATTTTACTATAATTGTTTATTAAATAAAGATCTTCCTTGCTTAAGTCTTTATTGCTAAAATCATTTATGTTTTGAATTTTTTTCATTTATATTACTATACAAAAATACTAATTAATTTATTAAGTATAGTATATAATTGTGCCCTTATTAAAATTTGTGCCCCTATTTATTAATTTCTTTAATACTTTCATTAATAACTATCTTTTACTTAAATTTAATCATGAAAAATAAATATTTATTTTCTTTCATATTCTTTCTCTTCATTAGTTGTGGCGGAGAAATATATTATTTAGATAGTTATAACTACAGTCAATCAGGGGAATCAACATATGAAACTAAGCAACTTGAATCTGAAGAATTAGAAAGTGCTTTTGTCGAAGCATATCAATATATTGCTGATGAAATTATTTTTGTTTATTCTGATGCTCTTAACAAAGACAATAGTCTAGGCGGTGTAGATAATGAAATTAAGGCTTTAGAATTTTTAAATCAAGCATTGTTTAATTATGAAATATATACAGTAAATCGAGAAAAAATGAAGATAAATGTTACTGATAAAGAATTTGATAGAAAGTCATACTTACGAGATAGTATTTTAGACAAATCTAGAATAAAAGATGTAGCTGAAACCTTAATTCCTTAATGAACTTTACATTAATTGATTACACAGCTTTTAGTCTATGGATTATAATTTCAATTATTGTCTCTTATGTTCTTGTAAAGAAATTTACCTTTTTTAGAGTTAATAAAAATGTTCAATTAATTTTGACTTTGGGTTTAATCTTAGGCCATCTTTTTTATTTGGTCTGGAAAAAATTCTTCTTATATGTAATCAGTTTTTTTTAATTACAAGATCCTTCTGAATATGATGTTACTCCATTAAAAGTAGTAGCGTAACAAGAATTTGGATAGGTAATCCCATCACACCCACAAACCGGTTGATAAATTTCTATACAAACACTAAATTCATCTATAATTGACTCGTCAACACAAGAATCTTGTGAAGTTTGATCTGAAGAACATGACATAACAAAAACTCCTACTAGGAAAGAAAAAATATAAGTTATATTCATTCTCTAAAATTATTAAAAAATCACTAAGCGTTGTGAGTCATTTAAATATTCTTGCTAAATTCATGTTATATATATCAAAGTAAATAAAATGGGAAGTAAATTTTTTGGAAATAAAAACGATAATAAGGAAACTAATGGTAAACGCCAAGTTAAGAGTTCGGGTAAGAATTCTAAGAAAAATTTTAGTAGTAAACTTCAATCAAAGGGTGTTGGTAAGACAAAGATGACGGGTATTAGAAAAGTTGGAAGGGGAAACTAATCACTACTATTCAGCGAGTTTAACTAATTTTTTATATGAATTGCTTTAAAGTTTAATAGTAAATTAAATAAAACATTTACTTTTGAAAAACTTTTATGAAATTAATTGTAAATAACTCCGATTATATAGGTGTTACATCCTCAGTATTCTGTATGTTGCACTGTTTTGCTACACCTTTTCTATTTTTATCCTCACCACTATCACTGTCAATATACCAGGAGCTTACTCTATTATGGTATTTATTAAACTATATATTTTTATTTTTATCTTTTGTAGCTATTTACCATTCAGTTAAAAATTCTACGAATATTTTTGTAAAAGTTTTTCTCTATTTAGGATGGGTTTCTTTAGCATCTTTAATTATTATTGAAACTTTTGAAATTATTTCTATTCCTGAGATTTATACATATTTTTCAGGGTTTTCATTAGCCATCCTCCATGTTTACAATTTGAAATATTGCAGATGTGAAGATGATGAATGTTGCACAACCTAAATATCAATATGACAAGAAATGAGTTTGAACAATATGTCAAAGATTTGGGTTTGAATCCTAAATTAGAAAAAAAGTATTGGGTTATATATGAAAAAATTAATGAGGCAGGATCACCTCTAAACTTCAACCAAAAAGCAAATATATTACTTGGTGAGTTAAGAAAAATGAATAAAACTATTAACTCAAAATAAATTGCACATGCTTTTAAATAACCAACGCAAATTAATTACTCAATTAAGGAAAAAAAAATATCGTTTACAGAATAGCCTTTTTGTTGCTGAGGGAAAAAAGGTAGTTAGTGAATTGATTGATTTTGACTGGCAATTCAAAATATTATTTACTACAGAAGAAAATTTTCATCCCAAAGCAGAGTTATTGTCCTTGGAGGAGATGAAAAAGATTACACATTTTAAAACACCAAGTCCAGTACTAGGTGTTTTTATTTTACCAGAACCTCAAAAAATATTAGCTGAACCAATAACTATTGCTGTTGATGGGGTTAGTGATCCAGGAAATCTGGGAACAATTATTCGCTTATGTGATTGGTTTGGGCTTTCCGAATTAATTTGTAGTAAAAATTCAGTGGATTGTTACAACTCAAAAGTTATTCAGGCTTCTTCTGGATCTATTGTTAGAGTAAGATGTCATTATGTTGATGATATTGGATCTAGCTTAAACAAATTAAAAAAACCTATATATGGAGCAACTATTCAGGGTGAATCCATATATAAAACCAAACTCCCTAAAAAGGCATCATATGTTTTTGGAAGTGAATCTCATGGAATTTCGCAAACATTATCTAATCAATTAAATTTCAAATTATCTATACCTAAATTTAGAGAAGGAATTAGCTCAGCAGATAGTTTAAATGTAGCAAATGCATGTGCAATATTTCTTAACGAATTATTCAGAAATACTTAAATACGAGTTTGAAAAACAAAAAGGGGCACAGATAAATTGTTAGGGCACAAACATACTCTATACTCTTATAATTAATTATTTATTTAGTATAGTAATAAAAGGTAAGGTTTAAATGATTTAGCAGTATCAAAAATAATTTTTTTAAAATCTGGATGAAAGTATTAAAGTGAATTTTTAATCTTTATTGAATGTTGTTTTTGATATAATCGTTGATCCTCTTTTCAAGAATGGAAAGTGTAACTGTTCCATGCTCGAGAATAACCTCATGAAAATCTCTTATATCAAATTTATTACCAAGTTTACTTTTTGTTTTTTCTAATAAAGATCTGATTTTTAATTCTCCAATTTTATATGACAAGGCCTGACCTGGCCATGAAATATATCTATCAGTTTCAGTATTAACCTCATGAATAGATAAAGCTGTGTTAGAAGACATATAATCTACTGCTTCTAGTCTTGTCCATCCCATTGAATGGATTCCAGTATCAACAACAAGTCTGCATGCTCTCCACATCTCGTATGTTAATTTTCCAAATTGTTCATACAATGTTGTATATAAACCCATATCATCAGCCAAATATTCAGAATATAGACCCCAACCTTCTCCATATGCAGATAAATATAAATTTTTTCTAAAGTTTGGAATTGAATCGCCGAGTTCGTTATTTAATGATCCTTGAAGGTGATGTCCAGGGACTGCTTCATGAACAGTCAGTGAAGGTAAAGTATAAAGTGTTCTGCTTGAGAGGTCGAAAGTATTTACCCAATAATATCCTGGGCTTGTGCTATTCTTTGACGTCCCTACATATCTGCCAGCAGTATATTTTGGTGCAATAGATTCTGGGACTGGAGCAACCCCGTATGGTTTTCTTGGTAATCTTTTAAAAAACTTTGGTAATTGTTCATCTGCTCTTTTTGCAATATCTCTTGCTCTCATTAAAAGTTCCTCAGAGCTTTTTGGATAAAACTGTTGATCTGTTCTTAAGTAATTTAAAAAATCTGAAAAAGAACCTTTAAAATTCAACTCATCAATTATTTGATACATTTCACTTTTGATTCTTTTTACTTCATCTAATCCTATTTGATGAATTTCATCTGCAGTGTAGTTACTACTTGTTGTATAATAATTAATCCTATTTTGATAAAATTTATCACCATTCGGTATATTAAAAATACCAATTGAAGTTCTCGTATTTGGTAGATATTCTGTCTCAAAAAAATCTTTAATTTTCCTAAATTGAGGTATTACAATTTTTTCAACTGCCTTTCTTCCTTCTTTAATTAATGAGTCTCTCAGTGTTAAACTGATATTAGATGGCAAATTTTTAAATGGAGAATAAAAATAGTTTTCATCATAATTATCCGTTATGTGTTTGTCATATGAAGATTCATATCCATCAAATATAATTAATGGTTGAGATACACCTTTATCTAATCCCTCTCTGATATTTATTATATGTTGTTCTACATATTCAGGAATTGAATTTATTTTAAAAAGGTAATCTTTTGCTTGATCAAGGTTTAATATTGGTCTAACAGAAAAGCCAAGGTTTATATGGAATCCAGAGTCTGATAATAAAGGGTTTAAAAAACGTTCAAATTCATAATAATGAATTTTATCATTGAGAATAAATTTCAAAAGCTCAATTGAAATCTGTTCATTTTCTGATAAATTATCATAATTAATAAACGATAATTCTTCTAGCTTCTTCTTGGAGTATTCTGATTCAGACTTATAATAATCTCTTGTATAAAGTCCCAGGGGGTAATCTTTGCTATCATAACTAATTCTATTTTGAAACTCATTAATAATTTTATCTAAACTTTTTGAATCATTATCACAGCTTACTAAAAAAAATATAGTTAGTAGAAGAATCTTTTTCATAAAACTAATTTAAAGAAAAAACCCTTCATTAGTTGAAGGGTTATATTTATTTGTGCAATGTAGCGGTTAGCTTGCTCCCCCTCTTGGACTCGAACCAAGGACCCTCTGATTAACAGTCAGATGCTCTAACCAACTGAGCTAAGGAGGAATACAGGCGGCAAATATAGATATTTTTTACATTTTGTTTTAATCTTTATTAGTATATTTGAACTATATGAGGTCCATTTTGAGTTATTTCTTATTAATTACTCTTTTGTTTCCTTCTATCGTTGAAACTATTCACGCTATAGAAGAATCTCATACTGTTCATGAAGATTCATTTTTAAATTTTGATGAAGAAAGACACACTTGTAATCTAGGTCTATACTTTTCATTTGATATAGACAATTCTTCATTTGATTCAAAACTAGACTTTGACTCTCTTATTCTTTTTGAAAGAAATTTAGAAAAATCTTCTAATTTAATATCAAGGATAAATTTCAATGATATTAGATATCGCGGACCTCCTTCAGTGTAAGATTATGATCAGTTAAATTTTAACATCTTTTGATCATTTTACTAAACAATTATTTAATCGTAAACATTAGTTATTTCTAATAACTATAATTATTAATATTAATAAATTTTAAACTATGAAAAAGTACTTTTTATTTACATTATTTGCTTTCACAACACTTGCAGTTCTTTCTTGTGAGAAGGATGACCATGATGATCATGATGATCATGACGACCATGATCACATTGCATATGTTGTAAGAGGATAAACAACAATAAATCTCCCTCATTTTGTGAGGGAGATTTTTAAATTATAATCTTAACCTAACCTATTCAAAAAAAATATGAAAAAATTTTATATACTATCAATTTTAGCTCTAACCTTTACATTTTTATCATGTTCTAAAGATGAAGAGCCAGAGCACGTTCATGAGCACGAGCTGATGACTACTTTAAATGTTACATTGACTTCAGCAACAGCAGGTAACGTAACAATGAGTTTCCAGGATCTAGATACTGATGGTCCTAACCCTCCATCAATTTCTGTTAGTGGTAATCTGAAATCAGAAACACTATACATGGGATCAATTGAAATACTTAATGAGACAGAAACTCCTACAGAGAATGTAACTCTTGAAATTATAGAAGAAGCTAACGAACATCAATTTTTCTATACTTTATCAAGTGGACTTGAAGTAGATGTAACTACCACAGATTCTGATTCTAACGGAAATCCTTTAGGACGAGAATTTAATTTACAGACACATTCTGCAGGATCTGGTACCTTAACAATTACACTAATTCATGAGCCTAATAAACCTAATTCTGGATTATCTTCGGCTGGTGGCGCAACAGATATTGAGGTAACATTTAGTTTAACCGTTGAATAATTTTATTTAAAAAGCTTTGGCTCGCAAAGGGCCTTTGCTTTTTTGTTTAATTTGTATAGCTTTGTTCCGCCCATATGAAGACAAAAGCTCTTTTCTTATTAATAGCTATTACATTTAACTTTACGCTTTCTTTTTCTCAGGACTTACCTAATTCCATAATTGATTGTGATTGTATAACTAAAGATAAATGTGACTGCCAAACAAAAAATCAAAATGAGGTTGAGTTAGAAGAGGTCCTAGTATTTGGCAATTCATATATCCAGAAGATTAAAACAATTCAAGAAAATAAAATCTCAAAAACCCAAATAGATAATTATGCGGATAAGTCACTTGGTGATCTTTTAAACACATTAAGTGGTGTATCATCACTTTCATCTGGAAGCACAATAATTAAGCCAATTATAAACGGTCTTCATAGTAGTCGGGTAATTATAATGAATCATGGAGTAAAAATGCAAGATCAGGACTGGGGTGTTGAACACGCACCTAATATTGACATAAACTCTGTTGGAAATATTAGCTTAATTAAGGGAGCGGCAGCTCTTCAATATAGTGGGGACGCAATTGGTGGCTTGATAATTTTAGAACCAATAAAGTTTCAAATAAAAGACAGTATTTTTGGAGGTAGTATTTTTAAATTTTCTTCAAATGGAAGGGGAGGTTTAAATACAACAGATTTTAACCAATCTTTCAGTAACGGAGCCTACTATTCATTACAATCAACATATAAAAGGTTTGGAGATTTTGAATCCCCAAACTATATTTTGAGTAATACAGGATCAGAAGAAATAGATTTTTCACTTAGATTAGGCTTAAATAAAATTGATATTGGTTTTGATGCTTATTTTTCCTATTATAAGAATAATCTAGGAATTCATAAAGCTTCTCACCTTCATAGTCCAGGCGATCAAATTAGGGCAATAGAAAGTGAATTTCCAGTTTTTTTAAATGACTTTACATATAATATTGAAAATCCAAGACAAGATGTTACTCATAAGCTTTTCAGATTGGAAGCTTTTAAAAAATTTGATTATTTTTCAAGATTAGATATTAAGTATGACTTTCAACAAAATGATAGATATGAATATGATATTAGATTGGGTGGAAGAGGCTCAATTCCGTCGATTGATTTACAATTAAACACTCATTCAATAGCTCTGGATTTTAGTACTAAAATTAAAGAGAAAATAAACTTAAAGACTGGATCAAAAATAGTTAGTCAATCAAATTTTGCAGACCCTGTAACTGGGGTAAAGAGGATTATTCCTGATTACACTAAATTTGATTTAGGTGCTTATGCGATTATCGATTTAAATTTTAATGAAAACCTAATTTTAGAACTTGGTGGTAGATATGATTATTCATGGATGCATTCATATAAGTTTTATAAGTTATCATTATGGAAATCAAGAAATTACGATAATATTTATAATAATTTGGAAGTTAGCAGGACCAACAATAATGTATTAACAGATATAGAAAAGGAATATGAAAATTTTTCTTCAGTTATTGGACTTAACTATGAATTGAACTCAAGGAATAAGATTCTTATTAATTACTCTATTTCAATGAGACCTCCGAATCCATCTGAATTATTTAGTGAAGGGTTACATCATTCTGCTGCAAGAATTGAACTTGGAGATTTAAGTTTTGATTCAGAGAAGTCTAATAAACTATCTCTTACATTCCAAACTAATCAACCTAAATATAGCTTATCAGTGAATCCATATATAAATAATATAAAAAACTTTATATTAATTGAGCCTGGCAGTCTTCAGCAAACAATAAGAGGAAGTTTTCAGGTTTGGAGTTATCGTCAAACAGATGCAATTCTTAGTGGTGTAGATATTGATTATAATAAATTAATCAATGAGTATTTTAGTTTTAGTAGTCAATTATCTATAATTAGAGGTTATGATAAAGCTAAAGATGATTTTTTAATTAATATGCCACCCCTTAACATAAGAAGTGAATTGGTTTATGAAAATAAAAAATTAAATAATTTAAGAGCATCCATTGAAAGTGAATTTGTTTCAGAACAAAAAAACTATCCAGATCAATCTTTTAATGTATATATTCCTACAACTGAAAAATTTGAGACTCTAGATCTAAGTAAACCGCCTTCATCATACAATATATTTAACTTTAAAACACAATTTGAATTAATGTCTTTTAAAGAATCAATTATCGATTTTTCTTTTTCAATACAAAATCTATTCAATTTAGAGTACAAGAATTATTTAAATAGATTAAGATATTACCAACATGAGCTTGCTAGAAATTTTTCAGTTGGGTTAAGTTATAATTTCTAATTGCTATAAATATTTAAAATGACTAAAGCTTATTTTTATCCAGAAATAGCTCTGTATACATCATTTCCATTAGCATATAAGACTAGTGCTATAAGTAGAAAGAAACCAATCATAGTAGAAATCTCCATGAACCTATCTGATGGTCTTCTGCCAGTTATCATTTCATATACAAGAAACATAACATGACCTCCATCTAAGGCAGGAATTGGAAGAACATTCATAAAAGCTAAAATTATTGAGATTAATGCTGTTGAAAGCCAAAATCCTTTCCAATCCCATTTGGCTGGGAATAGATTCCCAATAGTGCCAAATCCACCAAGTTGTTGTGCTCCCTTTTTTGTAAAAACAAAAGAAAATCCAGCAACATATTCATAAAGCGTCCAATACCCATAATTAAATCCTTGAATTATGCTATCGGTAAATCCAACTTTTTCATTTATTGTTTCAATCCCATAATCTTTTTTCCAAACTCCTAATGTTCCATCATCATTTCTATCAATTGATAAACGATAATTTGAACCTCCTCTATCAACTACAACATCAATAATATCATCTGAGTTATTATCAATCCAACTTGTAAAAGAAGCCCAATCATAAATTATTTCATCATTTATTGAAACAATTTTATCTCCACCTTGCATTCCTGCGTACAAAGCTGGTGAGTCAATTGAAACTGAATCAATTATGGCACTAAATAGTGGAGTAAAACTATTAATTTGACCACTTTGAAATATTTCATTACCTATATTTTCTGGAATAGAAATTTCTTCAATTTTTCCATTAACCTTTTCAACTTTTATTTTTTCTACTGGTCTCAGAAGTAATATTCTATTTACACTTAATACATTATCAAGTTCTTTTCCGTCAACGTTTATTATTTTATCTCCTTTTTCAAAACCAATTTCTTTAATAACAGCAGAAGGCTCCATTCCAAGAGGAATATTTTCTTGTGGAAGTGTTTCTTTGCCCCAAACAAAAAGAACCATCATATATATAAGAAAACCGAGCACTAAATTAACCGTTACACCTCCAAGCATGATTATCAATCTTTGCCACGCAGGTTTTGATCTAAACTCCCATGGTTGAGGAGGTTTTGACATTTGTTCCTTATCAAAGCTTTCATCTATCATTCCTGAAATCTTAACGTATCCTCCAAGAGGAAGCCAACCAATTCCATATACTGTATCTCCTATTTTCTTTTTAAATAGAGAGTATTTAACATCAAAAAATAAATAAAATTTTTCAACTCTTGTGCCAAATAACTTTGCAGGAATAAAATGCCCTAATTCATGTAATACAATCAAGATAGAAAGTGATAACAATAATTGCCCTGCTTTGATAAAAAATTCTGGAGTCATATTTTTTTTTAAAGAGCAAATTTAATATTTTTTTAATTGCTTGAAGTATCTTTACAGTCAGTATTATAAATAATGATAAAAAACAATTCTCTTTTTGCTATAATTATGCTATCGATATCGATAGTTACAATTTTTACGTTTTATAACGTTTTAACTCCTGAAAAAAAGTTACCTATATATCAGCCTAGTATGGTAAAGTTTGAATTAGTTGATAGTACTATTCAGCATATTAAAAGATTTCATAAAATTGCAGATTTTAAATTAACAAATCAAAATAATCAAACTGTTACTAATGCTGCCTACGATGGCAAAATATATATTGCAGATTTTTTCTTTACTACATGCCCAGGAATATGTCCGATAATGAAAGAAAACATGATAGCTCTTCAAGAAGAGTTTTTAGATGATGAAAATATATTGCTTTTATCTCATACTGTTACTCCTGAGATAGACTCTGTTGAGGTATTAAAAAAATATTCATTGGATAAGGGAGTTATTGATTCTAAATGGAATATGGTTACTGGTTCTAAAGAGCAAATCTACAATCTTGCAAGAAAATCATATTTAGTTGCAGAAGAAATTGAAACTAAAAATCCTTATGATATGATACATACAGAAAATTTTATTCTTATTGATTCAAAAAGAAGAATAAGAGGCTTTTATGATGGGACAGATAGTGAGGTTATGCAAGATCTAATAGACGATATAAGAATATTAAAAAGAGAAGAATTAAATTAATATGAAACTTATTATTAAAAAATTAATTGTTTGCCTACTATTCTCAAATTATATTGCTTCCCAAGAATTAATAATTGGAAGTGAAAGGGTGGAGCCTGGAATTATTTTTGTATTTGAGGGAGCTATTAAGGATTACATATATCCTGAAAATTATAGTTTTTCTGAAGATCAAAGTGATCTTCATATTGAAGCAAGAGTAAATTGGGATGAAACAAATATTCCTGAGGGAACTCCAGGTGGCGGTTTTGTGCCTTATCTAAAAATTAATGCTATAGTTACTAATCAAAGAACTTCTATCAAATCATTTATAGACTTAGTTCCACACATTAATTTAATTGATAATTTTCATTACGCTAGAAATATTTCACTTCCAGGTTCAATTGATGACAAATATCAGGTGGAATTTTTTATTAATAATCCTGGTAACGGCGACTTGCTTTATCACAAAGATTGGTTAAACAATTATTCTGAATCTCTTATATTAAATAAATCTTTTATTTATCAAGACATAAGCTTTAGTGAAATTGCAAGATTAAAAAGAAGATAATCGTTAGTTCATTATATCCTCAATGTGATCAGGATCAATAGGAATATCTTTCATTAAATTTATAGGATCTCCTTTACTTGTAATTACAACGTCATCTTCAAGTCTAATTCCAAACCTTTCCTCAGGTATATAAATTCCAGGCTCGACTGTAAACACCATGTTTTCTTCAAATGGATCTTCAAGCAGACCATAATCATGAGTATCAAGTCCAAGATGATGTGAGGTACCATGCATGAAATATTTTTTATATGCTGGAGTTTCTTTAGTTTGATTTTTTATGTCGGTCTTATCAATAAGTCTAATATTTATTAACTCTTTTGTCATTATTTCTCCTACCTGCTCATGAAAATTTTTCCAATTATTACCAATTCTCAAAAGCTTAGTAGCTTCATTTTTAACTTTTAGGACTGAGTTATAAACTTCTCTTTGTCTTTTTGAAAAACGACCTGAAACTGGAATTGTTCTTGTCATATCACTAGAATAATTTCCATATTCAGCGCCAACATCCATTAAAATTAAATCCCCATCTTTACATTGTTTATTGTTCTTTGTATAATGAAGAATATTATTATTCTCTCCACTTGCGATTATAGGAGAATATGCAAAGCCTTTTGACGAATTATTAATAAATTCATGAATAAACTCAGCTTCAATTTCATATTCCCATATATTAGGTTTGACAAACTTTAGTACCCTGTTAAACCCTTTTTTTGTTATTTGACAGGCTCTTTCAATCTGATTAATTTCATCTAAATGCTTAATAGATCTATGTCTTTGAAGAATAGGATTGCTTTTTTCAGTTTTATGATCTGGAAACTTTTTTAATAGCCAACTTATAAATCTATCTTCTCTAGTTTGTACCGGCGAATTAGCTCTGTAATGCTCATTTTTATTTATGTAGAATGTATCAACTTTACTCGAAATTGAGTTAAGTATATTTTTAAAATCTTCAACAAAATGAATACTTTCTATTCCAGATAACTTATAAGCCAAAGACTTACTTAACTTTTCTCCTTCCCAAATTTTTGTATGTTCATCAGATTTCCTGATAAATAAAATTTCTCTTGTTTGATTTTCTTTTGATTCAGGGTAAAGAATTAAAACAGTCTCCTCCTGATCAATTCCAGTTAAATGAAACATATCTCTATGCTGTTCAAAAGGAAGTTCAGTATCAGCACTTACAGGATAAATATCGTTAGAATTAAAAATAGCCACAGCATTGCCCCTCATCTGATTCATAAAGTTCAAACGATTACCTCTATAAATTGAATTATTTAAAGGTTTATATCTCATTTATTATTTATCAAATATCAATAAAATCAATTTGAAATAATAGTTATTTCAAATTTTATAATTTAATTTTACGATTAATAATAATAAAATGTCCCTGATTTCGATATTTAAATCCTCTATTGGAAAAAAACTTTTAATGGCCCTTTCGGGTATTTTTTTAGTAGTTTTTCTTACTCAGCATTTTCTTATAAATATAACTTCTGTATTTAGTGAAGATATATTCAATTTTTTATCTCATTTTATGGGTAATAATCCAGTTGTTCAATTTATTTTACAGCCAATCTTAATATTTGGTGTAATTTTTCATTTTGTTATGGGTTTTTATCTTGAAATTCTTAATAGAAAATCCAGAGGTAAAAATTATTCAAGATATGCTGGCAGAGATAATGCTCCTTGGATTTCAAGAAATATGATTTATAGTGGTGGAGTTGTTCTCTTATTTTTAGTATTACATTTTTATGATTTTTGGATTCCAGAAATGAATTACAAGTATATAGAGGTATTACCTGAGGATCCCAATAGATATTATGAAGAGCTTATTCATAAATTTGAAAGTCCCGTAAGAACCACAATATACTCCTTATCATTTATTTTTTTAGCACTTCATCTATTACATGGATTTAGCTCTTCCTTTAAAACAGTGGGAGTTGACTCTAAGTATTATAACATCATTAAATCATTTACGTTAATTTTTTCTATTATTATTCCTTTCGGATTTATTTTTATTGCTTTATTTCATAATTTAATGCATTAAAAAGGGGTACAAAAAGGGGTACAAAAATTTAAAAATTTATATATTTGCATTATGGCATTATATCTTACTGAAAAACATATTAAATATAAAAATGGTAAAGACGATTGTGTATCTCCATTTTTTATTTATCAAAATAATAACAAAAGGACAAAGGTTTTTTGTAGTCTCAAGATTTCAAACAAAAACTGGTGTTTTGATAAAAAGAGAGTTAAATCGTCAGATAAGGAATCGGGACTTAAAAACAAAAAGATTAAACTTGTTAAATTACAAATTGAAAGTATAATCGATTCTTATAAATTAAAAAATGAGCCATTAACTCCAGAAATTTTAAAAGCAGAATTTGAAATCACAAAAATCTTAGATTCAGATATTAAAAATATTAAGACCCGTTCTCTATTAAATTCTAAAATACCTATTGGTCCTCTTGCTAATAAATGGAAATCGCATAAAGGTAATATTAATCTTGTTAGCCCTTCCAACAAGAGAAATATTGATATAATTGTTGTTGGAACAGGATTGGCAGGTGCTTCAGCTTCTGCTACTCTTGCCGAGTTGGGTTACAATGTGAAAGCTTTTTGTTTTCAAGATTCACCAAGAAGAGCACATTCAATTGCAGCACAAGGGGGAATAAATGCTTCAAAAAATTATCAAGGTGATGGTGACTCTGATTATCGTCTTTTTTATGATACTATTAAAGGAGGAGACTATAGATCTAGGGAAGCTAATGTTTACAGGTTAGCTGAAGTTTCTGGAAATATCATTGATCAATGTGTAGCTCAAGGAGTTCCTTTTGCCAGAGATTATGGAGGGTTATTAGACAATAGGTCTTTTGGTGGAGTTCAAGTTTCAAGAACTTTTTATGCAAAAGGTCAAACTGGTCAACAATTACTTTTAGGGGCCTACTCTGCAATGAACAGGCAAATTGCAATAGGTAAGATTGAAATGTTTAGTAGACATGAGATGATGGATGTTGTTAAAATTGATGGAAAAGCAAGAGGTATAATTGCAAGGAATCATGTTTCAGGAAAACTGGAGAGATTTTCTGCACATGCAGTTGTCATTGCATCAGGAGGATATGGTAATATTTTTTATTTATCTACTAATGCCATGGGAAGTAATGTAACTGCCTCATGGAAAATTCACAGAAAGGGAGCTTATTTTGCTAATCCATGCTTCACTCAAATACACCCCACATGTATTCCTGTTTCTGGAGACTATCAATCAAAATTAACACTTATGTCAGAGTCCTTAAGAAATGATGGGAGAATTTGGGTTCCTAAAGATAAAACTGACGCTAAGCTTGTTAGAGAAGGAAAGTTATCACCTCTAGACATTAAAGAAGAAGACAGAGATTATTACTTGGAAAGAAGATACCCCGCTTTTGGAAATTTAGTTCCAAGAGATATTGCTTCAAGAGCTGCAAAAGAAAGATGTGACAATGGATATGGAGTTAATAAAACCGGTGAAGCAGTTTACTTAGATTTTTCTCACTCAATATATAGATATGGTAAGGAAAAGGCTTTATTGAACGGTCAAGATGAAAATGATAATAACATTGTAAATATGCTTGGGAAAAAAGTAATAAAACAAAAATATGGAAATCTATTCCAGATGTATGAAAAAATTGTTGATGAGGATCCATATGTTATGCCTATGAAAATATACCCAGCTGTTCACTATACAATGGGAGGAGTCTGGGTTGATTATAATTTAATGACAACAATACCTGGTTGCTTCGCAATAGGTGAAGCTAACTTTTCTGATCATGGTTCTAATAGACTGGGGGCATCTGCTTTAATGCAAGGATTAGCAGATGGTTATTTTGTGTTGCCATATACAATTGGAGACTATTTATCTGATGACATCAGTACTGGGAAAATAAAAACAGACTCTAAAGAATTCGATGAAAGTGAAAAAAGTGTTCAAGAATTGTTAGATAAGCTAATATCTAACCAAGGAAAACACTCTGTAGATTATTACCATAAAAAATTAGGAAAAATAATGTGGAATAAGTGTGGTATGTCGAGAAATCAAAATGATCTTGTAGATGCAATAAATGAAATAAAAAAATTAAGAAAAGATTTTTATAAAAATGTTAATGTAACTGGAAAAATTGAAGAATACAATGAGCAGTTAGCTAAAGCAGTAAGAGTTGCTGATTTCCTTGAGTTAGGTGAGTTGTTCGCTAAAGATGCTTTAGAAAGAAATGAATCTTGTGGAGGGCATTTTAGAGAAGAATATCAAACAAAAGATGGAGAAGCTATAAGAGATGATAAAAATTATAAATTTGTCTCAGCATGGGAATATGTTGGTGAACCTTCACAAGCAAAACTTCATAAAGAAGATCTTAAATATGAAGAAATTGAAGTTAAGACTAGATCTTATAAATAATACAAAATCATGAAAAATATTTTAACAATTTTAATCGTAGTATTAACATCTGTTAGTTATTCTCAAGATAATTCAAATAATAGGAAAATTTCTGCAGATACCAAAGTAATAACAAATCATACTACAACAATACTTGGTAAGAAAGTAAACTATTCAGCGCAAGCTGGTACACAGCCTATTTGGGATTCAAAGGGTGAAGTAATAGCTACTCTTCACTACACATATTATAAAAGAACTGATATTAATGATAATACTAATAGACCATTAGTTTTCTCTTTTAATGGTGGCCCTGGCTCAGCCTCAATATGGATGCACATGGGTTATACTGGGCCATATAGTTTAATTGTTGATGATGAAGGTTACCCTATACAACCTTATGGTTATAAGACAAATCCCTACTCAGTTCTTGATGTAGCAGATATTGTTTTTGTGAATCCAATTAACATTGGGTATTCAAGAATATTAACAGAAATGAGTAAGAAAGAAGCATCTGATAAATTTTTTGGTGTTAATCAAGATATTAAGTATTTGGCAGAGTGGATAAGTACATTTGTATCAAGATCTGAAAGATGGAAGTCACCAAAATATTTAGTAGGTGAAAGTTATGGTGGAGTTAGAGTTATGGGATTAGCCCATGAGTTACAACAAAATCAATGGCTTTATTTAAACGGAGTTGTGCTTGTATCACCTGCAGATTATGAGTTAAGATATGAATCTGGAGGCATAATACTTCCGGTTGTAGATTTTCCATACTTTACTGCTACTGCTTGGTATCATAATAAACTTAATGAAAGTCTTCAATCCTCGAGCCTTGACGATATAATTGAAACTTCTGAAGATTTTGCCTATAATGAATTACTACCTGCACTTGCAAAAGGAGGATATTTGAGTGAAATAAAAAAAACCGAGCTGGCTAATAAAATATCTGATTTAACAGGAATTGACTACAATGAAATTCTTGATAATAATTTGAAGATTTCAACTGGCTTATTTTGGAAAGAGTTACTAAGAGATGAAGGTTTTACAATAGGTAGATTAGACTCCAGATATAAGGGTATCGATAGTAAGGATGGCGGATCTTACCCAGAATACCCACAAGAGCTTAGTTCATGGGATCATGCATTTACTCCTTCCATGAATGCCTACATTAAGGAGAAATTAAATTTCTATACAGATATTAAATATAATACTTGGGCTAGAGATGAATTATCAGTTAGGCCTTGGGATTCTGATAATGTCAATATTAGAAGAAGATTTAGAGAAGCAATTGCAGAAAACCCATTTCTTAATGTTTTAGTTCAGTCGGGTTATTATGACGGGGCAACCACATTTTCAGCTGCTAAGTATACAATCCAACAAGTTGATCCTTCAGGTAAATTAAAAGATAGATTTACATTTAAAGGATATGAAAGTGGACATATGATGTATTTAAGGAGGGAAGATCTTCAAAAGTCCAATCAAGATCTTAGAGAATTTATAATTAATACAATAACAAATAATAAATCAGCTAAATATTAAGATGAAACTTAATTTAAAAATTTGGAGGCAGAAAGATAATGAGTCAAAAGGTAATTTTGAGAAATATCTAATTGATGACATTACACCTGAAATGTCTTTTCTTGAAATGCTTGATATCTTGAATGAGAAACTTATTAATGAGAATATAGATCCAATTTCGTTCGATCATGATTGTCGAGAAGGTATTTGTGGAAGCTGCTCACTATTTATAAATGGTAGAGCTCATGGGCCAGATAAAGGTATCACAACTTGTCAACTTCACATGAGAAAATTCAAAGATGGGGATTCAATAATAATAGAACCATTTAGAGCAAAATCTTTTCCAATAATTAAAGATTTGGTTGTTGACAGATCAGCATTCGATCGTATTCAACATACTGGAGGATATATAAGTATTAACACTTCAGGTAATACTCAAGATGCAAATACAATACCAATTAGAAAAGAAGATGCTGATAATGCTTTTGATGCTGCAACTTGTATAGGTTGTGGAGCTTGTGTAGCTACATGTAAAAATGCATCTGCAATGTTATATGTTTCAGCTAAAGTTTCACAATTTTCTTATTTACCTCAGGGTAAAGTAGAAGCAAAAGAAAGAGTTTTAAACATGGTTAAACAAATGGATGAAGAAGGTTTTGGAAACTGCACTAATACTGGTGCATGTGAGGTAGAGTGTCCAAAAGGAATTTCTATAAAAAATATAGCAAGAATGAATAGAGAGTTCTATAAAGCTAAAATCTAAATTATTTAGAATCTAGAATCATCTTTATAAACGTACTCTCTGTTTGACTACCAAACCATCTTCCAACAATTACCATATTTTCATCTGGAACTATAATCACTTTATTCCCCCCAAAACCACTTCCATAAAAAATATTTGTAGGAACATTCTTCCAATCAGTTGTCTGATAATTTCACCTAGTTCTAGAATTAATCCACCACATATATCCATACTCAGGGTTTGTGTTAGAAGGTGAAATAGATTTTTCTATCCATTCCTTTGAAATAATTCTTTTGCCATTCCACACTCCTTTATTTAAAAATAGTAGTCCAAACCTTGCATGATCCTCAGAGCTAATAAATAT
>TARA_B100001057_G_scaffold42754_1_pt1 | contig 22431 bp, 22 predicted proteins | sample TARA_B100001057 | Tara Oceans TARA_B100001057 (sample SAMEA2621839) | marine metagenome | biome: marine biome (ENVO:00000447); feature: surface water layer (ENVO:00002042); material: "saline water (ENVO:00002010), including plankton (ENVO:xxxxxxxx)" | depth 5 m
AATCTGGAAATCAAGATGGAAACTAAGACGAACAGCGGGCAACACATGTCAAAGCTCCGTGACTTGTCCCTTTTCATTGACGACGCAACCAATTTGCGACCCGATATTCGTAGTCCTTACGTAGGTGCGGCATCATTTGCCCACAAGGGAGGAGTCCATGCAGACGCTGCCTCGAAGTCCAATCGCAGTTACGAGCACATCGACCCTTCGATCGTAGGAAACCGGACTCGCGTTCTTGTATCCGACATGTCCGGCCGAAGCAGTGTGATGATGAAAGCCAAGGAAATGGGCATGAGCGTAGATGGACGATCTCCGGAAATGAAGTCCTTTCTCGAGGAACTCAAAAGGCTGGAATTTCAGGGGTATGAATTTGAAGCAGCCGATGCTTCCTTCGATCTTCTCCTGAGGCGTTTCCTGCGAGGTGAAAATTTCGCATTCGAAGTTTTGCGTTACCATGTAGGAGTGGGTCGTGAATTGGACGGAGAAGAATCGACTTCTGAAGCCACCGTAAAGCTGAAAATCAAGGATGAGGAACGGCACACCGTAGCCGAGGGAAACGGTCCTGTTTCAGCACTTGATCATGCCTTGCGGAACGCACTCGAAAAAGATTTCCCTCACATTCAGGAAGTTCGTTTGACGGATTTCAAGGTAAGGATTTTGGAAAGTAACCTTGGGACTGACGCCATAACCAGGGTCCACATTGAATCAACCGACGGAGATCAAACATGGGGAACCGTCGGGGTGAGCGACAACGTCATCACCGCAAGTTGGGAAGCATTGGTGGATTCTGTTTCCTACAAGATCTTGCTGGCTTCGGGGAACGATTCGTAAGTTTCGACCCGAGGGCCCAAGGGAGCCCAAACTTTTCGATTGGTCGTACGGAATACGACATGGGTGGGAACACCCAAAGATGCAGCTAGGTGTCCAGGACCCGAATCATTACCCAGAAAAACCGACGATTCGAGCATCAATTTTCTTATTTCTCCCAAATTTTCCGAAAGAACCAGACGAACTCGTCTGTCTTTGGATAAATCGATCTTTAGGAAATTATCGTACACTTCACCGTCGGCCTCGCCAAAGGAAAAGATAACCCTCTTACTCGTCTTTGAATCAAGCCATTGACGGGCAAGTTCGGTAAAACAAGTCAGCGGATGGTTCTTCTTTGAGCTGCCGCTTCCTGGGTGAACCCACAAAAGAGCGTCCCCTCCGGACCAATGATCACCAAGCCAGGCAGTTTTCGAAAATTCATTCAGCCACACCCAACCAAGCTGAGAAAACATGTTGCGGGCAAAAGGTTCGTTACCGGTTGGGCGGGGTTCGAGAAAAAAAAGATTTCCGTGCTCCCCTGTCCTTAATTCACGTTTCCATTCCTCGTCCTGCCAAAAGCTGATCACGTCGCAACTTGGAAGTACTTGCCCCAAAGTATCCAAATCCGAATCAATGTCTTTCAAAGTAAGGGAATCAAAGTCGCCGGACATGAGAGAAAAGTATGATTTGCGAGTGAAAAGGATCGTTTCGTCGTACAAATCGAGAGCTCGAATCAGTGCGGGCAGGCTCAATACAAAGTCTCCCAAGCCTCCTGCTCTGATGAAAACGACTTTCTTGCTCATGTCGTCTTTGCCCGGAACCTGAGCAAACAACATTATTCGCTTTTATACGAGGAATGATTCTCGATAAAGGCGCGGATTGTGGACGCATCGACACCGGAATCGTACTTGACCGGAGTTTTCTCAAGGAGTTCCTGAAGAATGGGAGCAGTTGGTTTTTCCATCCCTGCATTTTCATACACCTCGGGAAACTTGGCCGGATGAGCCGTTGCCAAGACAAGGTGTTTTTCCTCCGGCGGCAAATCTTTGAAACCGCAAGCCGTATGAGGGTCTACCAAATACCCATACTCTTGCTTGACCGAATGAATGATTTCAGGGATTTCCCAATCGGCGGCACTGGAACTCGAGAACCCCTCTGCGACAAAGTTATCAAAGCAATATCTTCCTTCATCGCGAAAACGGTTCATGACCTCCCGAACGCGCTTGAAATCTCCATCAAGAATGAAAAAGAGCAAGCGCTCGAAATTCGAAGCTACCTGGATGTCCATCGAAGGCGCCAGACTCGGAACGACCGAAGCAAGAGAATACTCCCCCGAACGAAACAGGCGGTGCAACACGTCGTTTTGATTGGTGGCAACACGAAAACCGCGTATGGACACTCCCATTTTAGTGAGCAACCAACCCGCAAAAACATTACCAAAATTTCCCGTAGGCACGACGAAAGTCGTGCATTCTCTTTCCGCGGTTCCCAAGCGAAACCAAGCGTAAAGATAGTAAACGGATTGAGCTAGGATACGGGCCAAATTGATTGAATTGACCGCGGAAAGTCCAACTTGCTGACGAAAGTTCAAATCGGAAAAAAGTTCCTTAACCGTTTTTTGGGCATCATCGAAAGTACCCTCAATGGCCAATGGAAAAACATTGCTCGCTCCCGTACAGGTCATTTGACGCTCTTGTAGAGGAGAAACCTTGCCATTGGGGTAAAGAATGAAAACGGTCACTCCGCTTTTCCCAATCAGGCCGGATATTGCAGCGGCTCCGGTATCACCGGAGGTCGCTCCCAAAATCGTCAGGTTTTGGCCGGAACGAGCAATTTGCAGTTCGTAAAGGTTTCCAAGGAGTTGCAAAGCAAAATCTTTGAAAGCCAAAGTCGGACCGTGAAAAAGCTCGAGCACTTTACAATTACTGTTCAACTGAACGACAGGAGCGACTTGAGGATGAGAAAAGGTCGAATATGAATGATCGATCGATCGTTTCAACTCATCCGCTTCCAAATCCGTGGCAAAGAGCCGAAAAAACTCAAAGCACAATTCCGGGTAAGAGAGATTTTCCCATTTTCCAAAGAAAGGGCTCAAGTCGGGAAAATCATTTGGAAGATACAACCCACCGTCAGGGGCAAGTCCCTGAGCAACGGCCTCGGAAAAGCCAACGGGTTCGGATTGCCCGCGAGTACTTACGAAACGCATTTTTCAGACAAGGAGGATGCCGGGAAACTTCTGGGCATCACTTGCCCAAACCAAAGGCACGATGAACAACCCGAGTTGCGTCATCTCCAAATTCGGGACTGACCGCCACGGAAATTTTAATCTCGGAGGTACTGATCATAAGCATATTGATACCAGCATTGGCCAAGGCCTCGAAAAAAGTGGATGCGACCCCGGAATGCGAACGCATGCCAACTCCCACCACCGAGACTTTGACGATATTCGTGCTTCGCCCAAGTTTCCCTCCCGTTCCGTCCGAGAGGTGTTCCTTCAACGCTTTTTCAGCTCGAAAGGCATCCTCGGTCGGCACGGTGAAAGTTAGGTTCGCCTTTCCATTGCGGGCAACGTTCTGCACGATCATGTCCACCACGACTTCGGACTCGGCCATCACCTTGAAAACCGCCGCCGCCGCACCTGGCCGGTCCGGTAACTCCGTCACACTTACGCGTACTTGGTTTTTGTCAATGGCCACTCCGCTTACAAGAGTGTCCTCCAGAGATTTTACTTTTTTCTTCACTTCGGTTCCGGGTTTTGTGGAAAAGGATGAACGGACTTCGAAAGGTATGTTATGCTTCTGGGCGAATTCAACAGCCCGAGTTTGCATGACTTTGGATCCGCTGCTCGCCAACTCGAGAAGTTCTTCATAGCTAATGGCAGGTATTTTGCAGGCATTTGGAACAAGGCGAGGGTCCGCCGTGAACACTCCCTCGACGTCGGTAAAAATCTGGCAGGTTTGGGCCTTCAGCGCACCGGCAAGGGCGATGGCGCTCAAATCGGATCCTCCTCGGCCAAAAGTAGTGACGTCTCCATGGTCGTTGATTCCTTGAAATCCGGCAACGACCACAACGTTGCCTGCTCTTAGCTGCTTGCGAATGTCTCCTCCCTGAACCTCTCGAATGCGGGATTTGGAGTGCAGGCCTTCGGTAATAATTCCAGCCTGCCAACCCGTTCGTGAGACGGCTGGCACGCTCAAAGCATTCAGAGCCATCGAAAGAAGGGCTATGGTTTCCTGCTCGCCACAAGTCATTAGCACGTCCATTTCCCGTTCGGATGGATTCTTGCGGATTGCCTTGGCTCGTTCGATTAATTCGTTTGTCACGCCTGCTCGTGCGGAAACCACAACCACAACCTTGTGCCCGGCCGCACAAGTCTTTTTGACCCGTCTTGCGACCCGTTTGATGCAGCTAATGTCAGCGACGGAAGTCCCGCCGTATTTTTGAACAACGATACTCATTGATTTTCAAATCCATTGGGATCAAACATTCGAAAGAGTACCGGAGATTCTTTCACGCCGGGTAATTGCTTGAGAGCCTCGATCGCCAATTGAATGCTATGTTCGTTGGTTTGATGGGTAGTCAAAATAATTTGTGCGGACCTATCTTCGTCTTTAGGTGTCTGGGAGACCGTCGCCAAACTGACTTCCCGCTCGGCCAAACACTCCGCAATCTGAGCAAGTTGACCGGGTCTGTCGTCGACTCGCAAACGAAGGTAAAAGCAACCGCAGATTTCTTTTGCCGTAGCGGCAGTGCATTCGTCCGGAGTGACGTGAAGCAACTTCGGTTGCGAATTCATACCCTTCATGCCCTTTACAACGTCTACGATATCGCTGATCACAGAGCCTGCCGTAGGATCCTGACCAGCTCCGCGGCCGGTAAGGACGACCGTGCCTACGACCGTACCAGTTAGGCTGACTCCGTTGTAAACGCCATCCGTACGGGCAATGATTTCACCTACTGGGACCAAAGCCGGATGAACGCCAACCGATATGTGATTGTTTTCGAAATTTCTTCGGATTACACCGATCAACTTAATCTTGCAGCCAAGTTTTCTTGCCGCAAGAAGGTCTTCGTTTGAAATCTCCCTGATTCCCTCGACCGTAATATCCTTGAGCGATATCCACATGCCATGCGCCAAGTAGGCTAGAATGACGGCCTTGTGTGCAGCATCAACTCCATCAAGATCCAATGCTTCGTCCGCCTCGACGTATCCGAGATCCCGGGCATCGGCTAGAACGTCGTCGAAAGTTGCTCCCTCGCTCTCCATCCGGGTGAGAATATAATTGGAAGTACCGTTTAAAATTCCATAGATAAGGGGAAATTCGTTGGCCACCAAACTTTCTCTCAAAACCTTGATGATCGGAATACCTCCGGCAACGCTGGCTTCAAAAGCATAACGAACTCCGGCCTTTTCCGCTTCCGAAAAAAGTTCCTCTCCATGTTCGCAGATCAGCGCTTTGTTTGCGGTTACCACCGACTTTCCGTTGGCAAACGCTCGAAGCGTCAAAACCCTCGCTTCTTCGATCCCTCCCATAAGTTCGCAAATCAGGTCGACCCCTGGGTCGTCGACAATGGACATCGAGTCGTCAGTCAGTGCATCCGCATCAATCGTGAGCTTCCGATCCTTGGTCAAGTCCCGTACGGAAGCGCGAACAGGAAGGACTTCGACCCCAAGGATCTTCTTCAGGGATTCGGCATTCTCGACGAGATGTTTCCAAGTTCCCTGACCGACCGTTCCAAAACCGAGGATTCCTACTCTAATGGTTTGTGATTCGTTGCTCATGGTTACTTATCGGTGGTTTTGCGACTAAATTGATTCTCCGTTCCAGCTCTCAATCGAGACAGGTTTGATCGATGTCGCCATGTGATCCATGCCATGACGACAAAAGCCAAAATAACAACACCCCAGTGCTTGTCTCCCGTCCAAAAGAAAACGAATGCGCAGATCGGCAAGCTCAAGCCAAAACCGATCGAAGCAAGAGCCACGTAGCGAGTGGAATAAAAGACAATGGCCCACGTGACCAAACCGATAAGAAGACACCAGGGCATTACCCCAAGCAAGCCTCCCATGGTCGTGGCGACCCCCTTCCCTCCCTTGAATCCGGTAAACAACGGAAAGGTATGCCCAAGCACTGCAGCAGGCAAACCCCACAACGCCAAAGCAGGATCGCCTGAGAAGGAAAAAACTGGGATGGCAAACCACTGAGTGGCAAGCAAACCCTTCAAGAAATCCAAAACGAAAACCGCATACCCGGCAGGCTTTCCTATTTCCCTGAGGACATTGGTTGCGCCGGGATTGCCACTGCCCACCGAATATATGTCAACGCCATACCGTTTGGCTACGAGTACGCCGAATGGTATCGAACCCAAAAAGTAACCAATGAGTATGACGCCAATGGTTTCTACGGATAACATGGAGTATGAAAGCGGTGGATGAAAAGGGCTTTATTCTAGCCTTGTCGAGAAATACGGGCCTCGTGAATGTCGGAGTCTTCCACCAATGAGCGCAAAGCATCATCCGAAGGTTCCTCGTCAAGTTCACAAATAGTCAAAGCCCATTGCCCGTCTTCGGCGCGACTCAGAGACATGTTGGCAATGTTAACTCCACAGTCACCAAGAGTCGTACCCAATTTGCCGACGATTCCAGGCTTGTCCACGTTGCGGACCACTAAGAGTACGTCCACGGGACGAACTTCTATTGCCTGACCGTCAACCTCTACGATCCTCGGATCGTTTCCTTTGCCCAAAAGAGTGCCGCGAACGTTTTGTTGTTCACCCTCGCTTGAGACGGTTTTTACCTCGATCAGTTCATTGTAGTCCACCAAATCGGAAGACTTGATCGTTTCGACCTTGATGCCCAAAGCTTTTATTTTATGAGGTGCATTGACATCGTTGATTCCTTCGTCTCCGGCAATGCCGGCAAGCCAACCCTTAAGCACCGCCCGGGTCAGAGGAACCGCGTCAAAGTCAACGATACCGCCCCAATAAGTAATGTGTATTGAGCTCACGGAGCCTTTGGATGCTTGACGAGCAAAGCTTCCAAGTCTTTGACAAAGGTCAAGATAGGGACGAAGAGCTTGCAAATCCTTGGGGTCAATGGATGGCATATTTATGGCGTTTCTTATGCGACCACCCTGTAAAACTTCGGCCACTGCCTCGGCGATTTCAACCCCCACGCTTTCCTGCGCTTCCGCAGTGGAGGCTCCCAAATGAGGCGTAAGATTAAGGTTTTCCAAGCTTCTAAACTCGTGATCTTCAGGGAGTGGTTCCTGCTCGTAGACGTCAAGTCCCGCGGCAGCGACCTTTCCGCTCTTAAGGGCCTCTACGAGAGCCGATTCTTTGATGATCCCACCCCGAGCGCAATTAAACACCCGTACTCCGTCCTTCATCTTTGCAAAGGCGTCTTCATCCACGATGTTTTTTGTCTCTTCGGTCATGGGCATGTGAACAGTCAGGTAATCTGCCCGTGAAAAGGCCGTATCAAGATCAACTTTTTCCACTTCCATCTCTTTGGCCCGCTCATCGGTTAGGTAAGGATCATAGGCAATGACTTCCATTTCGAAAGCCTGAGCCCGCTTGGCCACCTCAATCCCGATCCGTCCAAAGCCCAAAATGGCCAAGGTCTTGGCCCTCAATTCGGATCCTTTGAGCTCCTTTCTTTCCCATTTGCCTTCTCGCATTCCGGATGCCCCACGAACAACTGGACGCGTACCGCACATCATGTGGGTAAAAGTAAGTTCAGCGGTGGCAATGGTGTTGCCGCCTGGCGTGTTCATTACAATAACCCCTGCTTCCGTAGCTGCTTCGATATCAATGTTGTCTACACCGACACCAGCTCGACCAACAGCTTTCAGGGAGGTTGCGGATGCGATTACCTCACTAGTCACTTTCGTGTCGCTGCGAACGATAATGGCGGAAGCATCCTTGGATAACTCCAAGACTTTCTCCGGCGAAGAACCATAAGCTTCAATCACTTCGAAATCGGCCTGCTTTTGCAAAAATTCAACCCCAAGAGGAGAGATACGGTCAGCAATGAGAATTTTCATTCTATATAAAAGTTAAAGGATTGATTATGCCAAATTCGCATCAAAAGGCAACGCGGAAAGACGCAAGGAATTTATGGCTTCACCAATACTCCCCACAATGGCATGATCTCAAACTGTCATGTTTGAATCATTAACAGATAAATTAAGTCGCACGCTTCGAAACATTCGGGGAGTGGGGAAACTCACGGAAGAAAACGTCAGCGAAGCATTGGGGGAGGTAAGGAAGGCATTGCTTTCCGCGGACGTACATTTCCGTACGGCTCGCGAATTCGTCGATCAAGTCAAGGAAGCCTGCTTGGGGCAGGAAGTTCTCAAATCGGTCTCGCCTGGCCAACAGGTCGTAAAAATCATACACGACGAATTGATCAAGTTGCTCGGAGAAGGAACGACCGAACTTCGTGAGGATCGCCCTTTGAGAGTTCTCATGGTCGGCCTTCACGGAGCGGGAAAAACTACCACGAGCGCAAAGCTCGCAAAACGTTTGGCCAAGGATGGGCGCTCACCCATGCTTGTCGCCTGCGACGTGTACCGACCGGCTGCGATCGATCAACTTGAGTTTCTCGCAAAACAAGAACAATTCCCCTGCCACCTGGATCGTGAGAACAAAAACGTACCGGCGATTGCCCGCGCGGGTTGGGAAGAGTCGAAAAAGAACGGTAGCGACGTGGTGATTTTCGACACTGCGGGTAGACTGCAAATCGACGATGATCTTGTCAAGGAACTCGAACTTTTGAAAAAAGAAGTCGATCCACACGAAATACTATTGGTTGCGGATGCAGCGCTTGGACAAGAGGCCGTGAACGTGGCCAAGACTTTTCACGAACGACTTTCTCTTACCGGGATCGTGCTGACCAAAGTTGACGGGGATGCAAGGGGTGGAGCAGCTCTTTCGATGAAGAAGGTTACCGGAACTCCGATCAAATTCCTCGGAGTGGGTGAAAAAATAGATGAGTTCGAGGTTTTCCATCCAGATCGCTTGGCTTCGAGAATTCTCGGCATGGGCGATGTCGTATCACTAGTCGAAAAAGCTCAGGAGAACCTCGACCAAGAGGAATCCATGCGCATGGCGGAAAAGATGCTCAAGGCCGAATTCGACTTTGAGGATTTTCTCACGCAAATGAGACAAATGAAAAAAATGGGCTCCATGGGTTCGGTCGCAAAAATGCTCCCTGGCATGAACAATGTCGATATTGGGGACAAGGAAGAAAGCGCCCTCGGACGTCATGAGGCAATCATCCTCTCAATGACAAAAGAAGAAAGGCGCGTGCCTAGAATCCTGGCTGGTTCACGCCGAAAAAGAATTGCCGATGGCGCTGGTGTTCAGATCAAAGACGTCAACCAACTGATCAAGCAATTCAGTCAGATGCAAAAGATGATGAAGAAAATGAAGGGCGGGAAGATGAAGCAAATGTTGAGCGCTCTTGGAGGTGGTGGAGGAATGCCCGACATGGGAGATATGGACCCCAAGGAATTAGCCAAACTGGCCAAACAGTTCAAAGGATGAGACTTCCGCAGCGTAGTTTCTATTGATCGATGGAACCTTGCACGCGCTTCATAAACGCGTTCAACGCTGTTTTTCGATCAACCCCATCTTCCCGGACCGTTTTTTCCACCTCAAGTGCACCGTACAAATTGGAGAGTAATTCCCCAATGACATCGACATCCTGCTCCGCAAGCCCATCATAATCTGTCAAATGCTCGAGAACTTCTATCGACTCCAGGACAAAATCCTCGTCGTTGGCCTCGATGAAGGAACAAAGATGCTTAATTAGAGGCAGCTTCATCAACAAATTCTTTCAACACGTCGGTCTTGTTCGTTTGAACTTGATTTACAAGCGAGCCATCCTTGAACGCGGCGAATGTCGGAAGATTGTCGACCTCGGCCAATTTCCTCGAATCAGGAAACTTTTCTGCATCTACCACAACGAAGGTCACCTCTTCGAAATCTCCTGACATCTTGCGAAACTTGGGTTTCATAATTCGGCAATTCCCACACCAACCAGCCGAGTACTGAACTAAAACTCGGCTCTCAGCGGCAACGAGTTCGCTCAAATTGTCTTCAGTAAGTTCCTGAAGCATATCTTAGGTCCCCTTAGTGACTGCTTAGGTAAGAAAGTACGCCTTCGCGATTGGCGTTCATTGCATCTTTCCCCTCTTCCCAATTTGCGGGGCAAACTTCCCCCTTCTCCTGAACATGAGTGAAAGCATCGATAATTCGCAAATATTCCGCGACGTTACGACCGACGGGCATGTGGTTAACTCCCTCGTGAAAAACCATTCCCTCCTCGTCGATGAGAAAAGTGGCACGGTAAGGAACGCTATCCCCATCCACCAAAACAGCTCCCGATTCTTCATCTACTCTTTCGTTCGTCTCGTCGAGTATCCCTAAAATATTTGCCAAATTACGGTTGCTATCTGCAAGTAGCGGATAAGTAATCCCTTCAATACCGCCACTGTCTTTAGGGGTGCTCAGCCAAGCGAAGTGGACTTCCGCCGTGTCGCATGAAGCACCGATGACCAAAGTGTTTCTCTTTTCGAAATCGTCTAGGGCTTCTTGAAATGCATGCAATTCAGTTGGGCAAACGAAAGTAAAATCTTTGGGGTACCAAAAGAGTAAAATTTTCTTTTTCTCGCTCAAGGCTTTTTCTAGAACGTTCAAAGGAAATGTATCTCCCATTTCGTTCATAGCGTTAACGGTGATATCTGGAAATTTTTTTCCTACGGAGGTCATGGTAATTTGATTATTTGTGGTTATTGATAAAGGAAGGATCGAAATAGACAATCAATAAAAATAACTAGTATATAGCCTAGGGCAAATTGGTAATGTTTCAATTATGATCGTGCAAGATGGAAAATGCTTTCTCCATCTTAAAGAAATCCTTAATGCCTGGCTCACTTTCAATGCCACTATTTAGATCAACAAGGCTTGCATGGGTTGCAGAAAGAGCGGCGGAAAGATTTTCAGGACAAAGGCCGCCAGCGAGTACCCATTTTTTTGAGGGATGCTTATCTTTCAACTTTGTGAATTCCTTCCAATCCGAAACCTTACCCGTCCCACCGAATTTATTTACCGAATAAGAATCCACCAGGAAGGTGTCGGCGTAAGGGATGAAATGATCGGGAAAGATATCGCCAGGAGGAACCCTGGGGGCCAACCAGAGTTTTTCCTTACCCACAATCTCCGACCATGCGATCACCCGGTCCAAGTCAATGGTACAAGGGAAATGCAACTGTACGAAATCAAAACCTGTGTTGACGATTTCACTCAAAAACAAAGGATCGGGATCGACGTCCACGGCAACCGAAAAGGTTTTATCAGAATTAAGTAGCTTCCAGATTTTGCGAGCTTCTTTGGGATCAATACAGCGGGGCGAGTCTCCAAAGAGGATGAAACCGAGAAAAGAAGCCCCGAGCGCGATCGCATTTTCGCCATCCTCCAATCGGGTAATTCCACAAACTTTGACTTTAGGTTCGTTCAGCCTCATTGATTTCCGCTAAATCTAGTAACGAGCGAGTCAACCAAAGACTCCAAACTTGGAGTCTCCGCCTCCAAGCCGACACTCAATCCATTTTCTTTGAGGGTCGAGGTGGTCTGATCCCCCAAACTGCAAAGAATGGGCACACGAGCTTGATCTTCCAAAAGCAAGTCTTCCTCTTGCTCAATGTAGGAAAGAGCTGCGGAAGAACTATTGAAAACGAGTGCATCCGCTCCATTCTTCCTGAATTCAAGTAGATCTTTAGCTTCCGAAACATCTGCGAAATCAGTCGAATATACGGATAAAGTATCGACGATGGCATGCCCGAGGGTCTCAAGCATGTTGACCAAAATGTCACGATTTCGGTTGCCGGTGATCACAAGGACGTTGGCGCTGTCGAGGGAATCAGTCGCGACCAATGCTTGAGCAAGGTCCTCGGCGGTGGAAACAGTTGGGATCAATTCGACTTCAAGGTTGTAACTCCGAACGACCGAGGCCGTGGAATCTCCGACACAAGCAATCCGCATTGGCCCGAAACTACGAATATCTCCGAAAGCCCGAAAGAAGAGTTTGAAAAATTCTCGGGCACCATTCGCACTCGTGAAGACGATCCATCCGTAAGTGGCAATTCCCGCGAAAGTTTCTGCGACCAGATTTCGTTCCTCGGCCGGAAGTATCTCAATTAAAGGTAGTTCTAAAACTTCAGCCCCTTTTTGCTCCAATAGTTTTTTCAGCCTGCTGTTCTGCCCCACCGGACGGGTAACGACAAAACGCCGACCAAAAAGCGGACGATCCTCAAACCAATCCCCGCTTCCGGCGAGACCAACGGCATTTCCTACAAAAATGATTGCGGGCGATATCAAGCCTTCCTCTTTCGCCAGCCCGACAAGGTCCTTCAAAGGGGCAAGGATTTTTCTTTGTACTGGCAAAGTTCCATTACTTACGATCGCCGACGGTTTACTATTGGGTAAGCCACCGGCAATCAATTTATCGACGATTTCTTCCAGTTTGCTCATCCCCATGTAAATGCAGAGCGTTCCTCCGGTAGCGGCAAATTTACCAAAATCAATGCGCAAGGATTCCTTTTCAATATCCTCGTGACCCGTAAGGAAAGAGATCGAAGATCCGTAATCCCTATGGGTCAGCGGAATTCCGGCATAAGCTGCGCAACCAAGGGCCGCAGTTACACCGGGGACAATCTCATAATATATCCCGGCATCATCAAGAACAGTCATTTCCTCCGCGCAACGCCCGAAAACGAAAGGATCTCCCCCTTTGAGACGAACCACTCGTTTGCCTGATTGAGCTATCTCTACGAGCATCCGGGAAATCTTGTCTTGTTCAACAGTTTGGCGACCCGGAGTCTTACCTACGTCGATGAGTTCGCAACCCGTCGCGGTTTCTTCCAAGAGGGCGGGGTTTACCAAATTGTCATAGACCAACACTTCACAGGAAGAAACAAGATCCAATGCTTTGACGGTGATGAGACCTTGATCCCCTGGCCCCGCCCCTACGAGATAAACTTTACCTGGTTGCTTCATTTATTTTCAAAAACGGCAAGCGCCCTCTCCAATGCGGAAGAATAAGATAAACCAGAAAGATCGATTCGGACATGGTCTTCCTTGTGAAAAATGAAAAGATCATCCCCTTTGCGATGAACCCCGACTGCAACTTGGCATCCACCTCCCATGGTGGCCAAAACGGCACGCTCGAAATCGACTGCGCTCGCGGTATCTTCATGGCAAACAGGTTGAAACTTGGACAAATCGGACTCACGAACCTGCAAAGCAATTGCAGCCTGTCCGGGTGCGGGAACCATCTTTTCAATTGGCAAAAATTCAAATCGCAAACCGGGAAAATCGGTGATTCCCAATCGAAGAAGACCCGCGGCGGCAAGGACCGTCGCATCCGCCTCTTGATTCTCCGCAATCTTGCGAAGACGCGTACCAATGTTCCCTCGAATTTCCTTCATTTGGGCATCCGGCCGATGAGTGGCAAGCAACTGAGCCCGTCGTCGCGGACTACCTGTTGCAATAACCTTTGGGACTACGACGTCGGTACGCAAAACGAGTACGTCACGGGGGTCCTCGCGTGGCAGGTAGCCTGCCAGAGCAAGCCCGCCTGGCATCTCTGTTGGTAAATCCTTGGCACTGTGAACCGCTATGTCGGCATGACCCTCCAGAAGGGCGACTTCCAATTCCTTGGTAAAAAGACCCTTTCCGCCCTCTTTTTCCAAGGACCATTCCATTCTTTGGTCTCCGGTTGTCGAGAGGGGAAGAGTTTCAACGACCATGTCCATTTTTTCAGCGAGAACGGAAGATGCCAAATCCGCCTGTTTGAGAGCAAGCGGACTCTTCCGAGTAGCGAGAATGATTTTGGGAGTTGAGCCGCTCATCGTTTAAAAACGAAGGCGCGGAAAAGGAGAACCCTTCCCGCGCCTTCTAAAAGGTATGAATCAGTCGAAATCAACCGTAAGCGGCTTGGGCTCCCTTAATGTTCTTTTTGGGGATCCAAGGCATGAGTGAACGGAGATGGCGACCGGTTACCTCGATCGGATGCTTTTCCCCGTCCTCCAATAATTTGTTGTATTTAGGAAGGCCGTTTTGGTATTCTTTTACCCATTCACGGGCAAATTTACCGGACTGAATTTCCTTGAGAATGGCTTTCATGGACTTTTTCACATTCCCATTGATCACCCTGGGTCCACGAGTGACATCGCCATACTTGGCGGTTTCAGAAATTGAAAAACGCATTCCTGCAACACCGGATTCAATCATTAAATCAACGATAAGCTTGAGTTCATGCAAGCATTCGAAATAGGCCATCTCAGGGGCATAGCCAGCTTCAACCAAGGTCTCAAATCCCGCTTCAACCAAAGCGGAGGCTCCACCACAAAGCACGGCTTGCTCTCCAAATAAATCGGTCTCGGTTTCCTCTTTAAAAGATGTTTGTAAGATACCCGCACGCCCCGCACCAATGCCGGAAGCCCACGCGAGAGCAATATTCTTTGAATCCTTGGAGGATCCTTTGAGCACGGCGATAAGAGCGGGAACTCCTTTTCCCTCCTTGTACTGGGAACGAACGATGTGCCCGGGGCCCTTGGGAGCAACCATGATGACACTCACTCCGCGAGGAGGCTTGATCAAGTCGAAATGAATGGCAAATCCATGAGTAAAAAGCAGGGTTTTGCCTTTCGACAAGTTGGGCTTGATCTCCTTCTCGTATACTTCGGCTTGTTTCATATCCGGCACACCGATCATAATGACGTCGGCCTGTTGAACGGCCTCGGCGACTTCCATGACCTCGAAACCATGTCTCTTGGCGACTCGAATCGACTTGCTCCCCTTGTACAGCCCGATGATGACTTTGCATCCACTGTCCTTGAGATTCAAGGCATGCGCATGACCTTGTGAACCGTATCCGATTACGGCTAGCGTTTTCTTTTTAATTGGCGTTATTTTCGCCTCTTTTTGGGTGTATACTTTAGCGGGCATGGCCGTTTTGTATTTTTTGGTTATGTAGTTGGGTGAACTGGAAAGTATGATTAATCGTCCAACATTCCACGACGCAGGGAAACCGTGCCGGTTCTTGCCAATTCGGAAATGCCGAAGGATTCGACAAGTGAAAGAAAAGCCTTGATTTTGTTCTCGTTGCCCGTCACCTCGACGATCAGGCTCGTAGGGGCGACGTCAATGATCTTGCCACGGAATACATCGCATAATTGAGTTACCTCGGAGCGCGACTGGGAATCGGCTTGTATCTTGACCAAAACCAATTCGCGCCCAACACCTTCCTCCCCGACGAAGTTATTGACTTCGATGACGTCGATCAATTTGTCGAGTTGATTGATACACTGTTCCAATGCCTTTTCATCTCCGTTCAAAGTCACGGTAATACGTGAACGGCCTTCCAAATGAGTAGGACCGACGTTAAGGGTATCGATGTTGAAACCTCGACCGCTGAACAAGCCGGCGATACGCGCCAAAACTCCGAATTTGTTTTCGACGAGGACTGAAATAACGTGACGCATGAAAATGGGAAGATGGTGGACGACACAGGACTCGAACCTGTGACCTACTGGGTGTAAACCAGTCGCTCTAACCAACTGAGCTAGCCGTCCGTATAGTTAAATGAATTGAAGGTAAGGAGAATAAGGAAAGCCCAACGGGTGGCAAGCGAGAATCTTGAACCTTTACTTAACCTCGATCCTGATCTTCTTGGGACCGAACAAAGGCTTGGGGTAAGGCTTGAAATTTCTATCAGGAGGCTTGGGCGAAGATTGGAATATTCGCTCGGTAGGAGATTTTGATTCGGGAGCGGTAGATCGAATTTTCTTCGGTCCGAGCCAATAACTTTGCCTGGGGGCTTTCGAGGAAGATCCGAGAGGAGTAACGCCACGCAGACTTGGCCTGCTCAAACCGCTGTCACGGGGAGGGGATGGCAAGTTTTCCGATCCAGCTTTTTGGACGGGAAAACCCGGTTCACTCGGACGGTGTCTTCGGAATTGAAACCGGTTGACCTCGCGCAAGGACAAATTGTTGACCTTATCCATCCAATCATCAACCCGTTTGCCTAATTCTGCATAGTAGGCATCCCTGAATTGAACGGAAGCAACGGCTTGGGCTCTTTCTCCCAAATCACTTTGGGATACCCGGTCCCAATTCGCCCTGGCCAAAGAGTCATTGAGGGGAGTCTTGACTTGGAGGCGTGTGGTGGGTACTCGCTCGCTTCCAATTGTCTTGCTGTTTCCCGTAGGAAAACGTCTGGTCCCGAAAGAAGAATATTTGCTTGGCCATTCCCGTACGCTTATTCTTTTGGAAAAAGCGGAATTCATTCGACTGGAGGATAACCTTTTTCCGGAAAGATTACTCAAACGGCCATCAAAAGATCTCAACTTCTTCGTGAAGTCATTTTCTCGTTGTTGCGCTGATGCACCCGTTGCGCAAAGCCCCCAAACTAGAGCGAAGAACAATGAAAATCTCGACTTTTTACAAACAAGCATAAATAACAAACAAAGGTATGAACATTTCTCACTACTACGTAATACTTTTTTTGGCGAACCGTAAATGAAGACCTACCTCGAGCTTCTTCGACAAGTCATGAGAGACGGAACCTATCGTGGCGACCGTACCGGCACCGGCACTTGGTCGATCTTCGGGGCACAGGCCCGTTTTCGAATCGATGACGGCTTTCCGCTTTTGACCACTAAAAAGCTTCACCTTCGCTCCATCATTCACGAACTCCTTTGGTTTCTCAAAGGAGATACCAATGTAGCTTATCTCAAGGAGAACAAGGTTTCCATTTGGGACGAGTGGGCTGACGAAAAGGGAGACTTGGGGCGAGTTTATGGAGCCCAATGGAAAAACTGGAGGAAACCGGACGGGGGAAGCATCGATCAAATCGAAGAAGTCATTCTTTCGATCCGTGAAAACCCCACTAGTCGCAGGCATTTGGTGTGTGCGTGGAACCCAGGCGAATTGCACCTGATGGCTCTTCCGCCCTGCCATGCCCTCTTTCAATTTTACGTGGCGGACGGCAAGCTCAGTTGTCAACTATATCAAAGAAGCGCCGACTTGTTTCTGGGTGTCCCATTCAACATCGCATCCTATGCTCTCCTAACCATGATGGTGGCCAAAATTTGCAACCTGGAGGCATACGAATTCATTCATACTTTTGGGGATCTTCATCTGTACTCCAACCATAAAGAGCAAGCCGAACTGCAGCTCACACGGGACCCTCGACCATCCCCGATCATGCTTATTCATGGCGATCAGAAAGAAATTTCAGACTTTTCCTTCGAGGATTTCGAATTAACTGATTATGACCCACACCCCCCCATCAAGGCTCCTATTGCAGTATGACGACGTCTTCCAGATTGAAAGCCATAGCCGCAGTTTCCCAAAATGGTGTCATAGGCAAACAAGGTGACTTGCCATGGCGTTTGTCGGGCGATCTAAAATGGTTCAAGAAAATAACGATGGGAAGCGTCATTCTCATGGGAAGGAAAACCTGGGAATCACTCCCGGGGATCTTGCCGGGGAGGGAAAACTGGGTGCTAAGCCGTACAATGAATCAAACGGAGGGAATTCGTGTTTTTCCTACAATCGATAGCGCCTTGTCGGAAATCGGCGACCGAATTCTCTTCATCATTGGAGGAGGTGAACTGTACTCTGCGACCTTAAAGGATTGCGCTGAACTGTACCTGACCGAAGTCCTCCAGGAAGTCGAAGATGGAGATGCTTTTTTTCCAAACCATTTAGAATGGTTCGATCCTGTGGAAACCCTCCATGAATGTGAAGAGTTCAAGTTACGCAGATGGAAGAGAAAGCCTATGGAATAAAACTCAAAGGCGAGTTTTAGAGTGAGATTGCGTCAATAGTACGGACGCAGCATTAGGTAGACGATGGGCCCGGTTACGGCAACATAGAGCCAAACCGGATAAACGATCCGGGCGAGTTTTCTGTGCTCGACGAAATGGTTCGTAAAACCGTAAACGAAAGTCAAAAGGATGAAGGGAAAGCTCAGGGCAGCGAGAACGATATGGGAAATAAGAACAAAATAATAAAGTTTACTGACCCATCCCTCTCCACCAAAGGGTGTTTCAAAGGTCGTCATGTGGTAGCAGACATAGGAAACCAAAAACACCGATGAACAACCCAAGGCAAAGAAAATCCATTGGCGGTGAAGGGAAACCTCCCTTTTTTTTATTGCTCGAACGGCCATCACGAGACCAAAGGCGGCAAAAGCGTTGAGCACCGCATGAAAGGGTGGCAGAAAAGAAAGCACTAGCCCGTCCGGCTTTTCTATCAAGGACAGAAACCGAGGACGCAAGGGACGCATGGCGGCCACAAGACCAAGGACAAGAGCGGAAATGAGCCAAACAAGAGTTTTTAACTTTCTTACCAATGCCACATTGGGCTCTTGCTTGAGGTAAGAATGTATTTCCATGCCGGGGATCAGAAAGTCAGGATCCGACTCTCAAGTCAAAAGGAATGAAGGTTTCCGATTCCCCACTGAATCGAACTTGAGCCCATAAACGATAAAGGCCTTCCTTGGGCGGACTAAACGTAAAAGTCAGAGGTCCCTTGTGAATGTCCGCTTGACCTGCCGGCAAAGCGTTTTCCAAAGGGTGCAAGTGAGCAAAGCCGTTGAGGTCGCCGTCGAAAGCCACCATATGAGCAAAAGCACCCATGACGGGACGGAGGGCAAGTGTCTCTCCACTTTCGTCCGATGCTTCAAAAACCAACTGTAAGTCTCCGCCGTCCTTGTCGGGTTCTCCCTTTTTGAGTTCGAACCTTCGCTTTCCCGATGCAAAAAGGAGGTTTTCCTCGACAGGAGATTCCGCGATCCGATTACCGTCGACCGCAAAAGAAGTAGTCATCAGAACTCTTCTGGGACTGCGAGTTGGAATGAAATCGAAGAATACGAAATAATTGCCCGAGTTCTTGGGTGTCAAAGCACAACGCCAAGTACCGTCGAAAATGGAATCGGGTTCAGGGTGAAGATGTTGGTAATCCGTGAGTGATTCGTCCACTACCAAAAGATGAATTTTTTTCGTATGACTGAGAGCGACTTCATCAGCCGAAAGCGGGGAACCGTCAAACTGTTTGATGTTCATTTCTAACTCGGCGACTTCACCGGGATTCAAATCAGCGGGCGGACGGAAATCCAAGGTCAGCGGCCATTTACGCAAGGAAAGATCAACGAAAGCTGAATCCCCTCCACCGCAATAATCGAGAACTCCCTCGGAATTATAAGTTTCTTCGTGTAAAAAGTCGCAAGGGCTGACAGGAAGGGAACGAGCAACGAAGTAAGCACCTACGAAAGGCAATGCGAACAAGGCGGCACGAAGGGAAGCAGTCATCCTTGGATACCTTCCGAAAGACGGGCAAGAAAGTCCTCAACCGACCATGATCTGCCCGGTACTTGATAAATGATTTGCCGTCGAGAGTTAACTAGCAGAGTGCGCATCGTGTGTTCGATGGTGAGAGTTTCGTGGTTTTTTCGGAGAAGACCGAACTGACGAGTTAAATCGGTAATAACACTTTTCCCTGCAGTGCCCAAACGATAATTCGTCTCATTTAATTCATAGGCATTGGCATATTGTTTGAGGACGGCAGGAGAATCGAATTGAGGATCAAGGGTTATGGAGAGGAACTTAACGTGTTTGATTTTCGTTTTATCGGCAAGAGATTGCAACCTCTTCATCTTCAGCATGGATGCAGGACACATATCGGGTACGGAACATCTGGTGAAGATAAAATTAACCACGGTGGAAGAACCATCGAAGTAATCAGTAGTGATGATATCCCCATCTTGGTCATATAAGGCGAAGGGCGGCAGTTGGTCACCCACCGAGCGAATGTTACCGTCACCGAATGACAACGTATCTCGACGCAAAAGCCGGTTAACGTTGTCGAAGCGGATTCGAGCACTTCGTTCGTCGGGCCAAAGATTGTGTAACAAATAAGCTTTTCCGGCCGGCGAAGCCAAAGTTTCCTGAACGCTACCTCTGAAAATAGTCTTACGCCTGATCAAAGCAAGCTCGCTGGATTGAATGCCAAACTTGAAGGTCTTGCCGAGTTTGGAAGAAATATCAGGGGCAACTTTCTTCCCGGCGGACCAAAGAACAACCTCAACCTCACTCGAATTTTCGTCTGCCGCTGAAAACTCGCCTCTGATTTCGTGATCGGAAAGATTCGGGTTGGCGCGGTTAGAATTTTCTTCACCGCATGCTCCGAAAAACAAGAGACCTGCGAAATATGAGATAGAAACTAAATTTTGAATATGTGTATTCACTGTACTCTTTATACTCATGGATCTCATCCAATCAATTCCAAAGGATTAAACTAGCGAATTCGAATGCTTCTTTGCCGCTCCGACTAGTTGCGTCGATGAATTTTACCCTCCTACATAATCACAAGTGCATCTTTTATCTATCCAACCTTATCATGCTTATTATTAATACGAATAATCTTCGTAACTACACTAAAATCACGTTAACACCTCTGCATTCTACTATTAGTACAGCTATCAATCGCACATAGGAATTTATTCACCTTGCTTGCATCCTGCTTTAAATTCATTTTAATACTTGATTACCCTCGTGAATACCGCAAAAGAAATTTCATCCAAAACAGACGCGTCTACTCTTCATAATGAACATGGTATTTCGGTGCATGGCGTCTATGAGTTGACGAAACCTCGACTCAGCCTCTTGTCTGTTTTTACTGCCTCCCTTGGGTACCTGGTCCACGATCCTCTCGTTAATAATTTCAGCATCTTTGTTGCACTCACCACAGGCACCGCCTTCTCCGCTGCTGGTGCTGCCGCTCTTAATCAGTGGTTGGAACGCAAAGAAGATGCGTTGATGCCAAGAACTTCCAATCGCCCTATTCCAGCCAAATTGGTATCTCCACAGTTTGCTTTTTTCTTCGGAATCTTTATCTCCATCATCGGACTAACCATTCTCTTGTTAGGCACAAATGCATGGGCTTTTTCCTTTACCCTTCTTACCTTGATTGCTTATTTGCTTCTTTATACTCCCCTCAAAAAAAAGTCACACTTTGCGATTGAGGTTGGTGCGATATCCGGAGCTCTCCCTCCTCTTATCGGTTGGGTTGCGGCAGCAAATTCTCCAACCACCTACGGGTGGATTCTATTTGGGATTCTTTTCGCTTGGCAACTTCCCCACTTTTTAGCTATCGCATGGAACTTTCGAGAAGATTACCAACGCGGAGGATTTCAATTTCATGACTCCGGTGATCCGACCGGTGTTGCACTCGGACGAAAGAGTTTTATCTACACCCTTCTTTTGAATTTCTTTGTTTTTTCTCCTTTTCTTTTCAATCTTGGTGAGGGATACAGGCAACCAGGCGTTTTCTATCTGGTGTGCGCGATCCTTCTTACTCTTTTCATCACCTTGAGATCCCTTGACTTTTGTTTCGGGAAAGATCGCAACCGATCCGCCAAGCATCTGTTCATAGCATCCATCGTTTACTTACCCCTTTTACTTAGTGCTTTGGTAATCGATCGTTACTTGTAATTATCATGCATCCTAGACATATACCTAGAATAGTACTCTCCTTCTTTTTGTTTATTTTTCTTTTCGGTGGATGTTCACGGGTGGATCACAAGCAATCCGCTTTGGATCCAAAGGGACTTGTTGCACAAAGCCAATACGATATTTTCATCTTATCGGTCTGGATCACGATTTTCCTTTTTTGCGCAGTGGGTGGTTGCCTTTTGTATGTTTTGCTTAAGTACCGCGCTAAAAACCAGGAAGAAGCGATGGAAATTCCTTCGCAAAGCCATGGTAATTCCAAAATTGAATCATTTCTTATTTTGGCTTCCACTGTAATCCTCGTAATACTCGCCGTGCCTACATTACAAGGAATCGTCTTGATGAATAAAGTGCCTGACCCGGATGATGAGGCAACCCTCACCAGATTGAATTTGGATCGGGAGCAAATCGAAGGCGCAATCACCGTCAACGTAACAGGCAAAAGGTATTTTTGGGTTTTTGAGTACCCACAGTTTGGTATCGTTACTGCGAATGAGTTGGTTTTTCCAGTTTCCAAAGCGATTCGCATCAACCTAACCTCAGAAGATGTTATACATAGTTTTTGGCTCCCAAAACTTGCTGGCAAAATGGACCTTATGCCAGGTCACGAGAACTTTATGTGGTTTATCGCGGATCAAGAGAAAATTCTATCCAGAACCGATCGAGACGGTAACCCATACAAAACAGATGTTCCCACTGCGATGCCTGCGGTTTTCGATGGTTCGATGAGGGATGCCGTATTTGCCAAACAGGATTTCAATGCAACCTTTGAGCCAGTGGGTGGTGTTTTTTACGGTCAGTGTGCAGAATTCTGTGGTAATTCACATGCTTACATGTCTTTTCGCGGGCTTGCTCAAACTGATGAAGATTTCGGTTTGTGGGTCGAGCGGTTGCAGACTGCTCAAAATCCTAACTTGAAGCCCTCTAAGTGGAATTCTTCATCGGAGTATCCAAAGGGGAGTATTGTTATCGCGAAGGACGAATCTTTAATAGACGAAAATTCGGAAAGAGAGTATCGAGCTGTGACTGATGTGAAAAA
>TARA_B100001057_G_scaffold312979_1_pt1 | contig 22355 bp, 19 predicted proteins | sample TARA_B100001057 | Tara Oceans TARA_B100001057 (sample SAMEA2621839) | marine metagenome | biome: marine biome (ENVO:00000447); feature: surface water layer (ENVO:00002042); material: "saline water (ENVO:00002010), including plankton (ENVO:xxxxxxxx)" | depth 5 m
ATATTATAAAATGATTAAAAGGCTTTTTTTATATGCACTTTTATTGAGTTATGGTTGTGCGCAAATAAAACCACTTTCTGGTGGAGAAAAAGATACCATTCCGCCAAACATCATTCAAACTAACCCAAAAAATTTAGAGCTTAATGTTAAAAGCGAAGAGTTTTATTTTGTGTTTGACGAAATAATTGATGGGTCTAAATTAAAAGAAAAGCTTATTATATCACCTTTTTATGATGGATCGTTTGAGTCAATTGTCAAAAAAAACACATTATTACTATCTTTTGACTCAGCGTTCGAAAAAGAAACGACATACATCTTTAATTTTGCAGATGGCATATCAGATATTACAGAAGGTAACCCGTCAATTTATTCTAAATACATATTTACTACGGGTAATAAGATTGACTCATCATCAGTAAGCGGAACGGTCTACGACCCAATAGAAAATAAATTTATCGAGGGTGCTGTTGTTGGCTTATATCACGGTGAAGATAGTTTTGATTTGTTTAATAAAAAACCAATATATTTTGCCTTTTCTGATGTTGACGGTCATTTTAAAATTGAAAATATAAAAGAGGACACATACACAATATATGCTTTTCAGGATGAAAACAAAAACTTTTTAGCTGAGTACAAAACAGAAAAATTTGGTTTTAAAAACTTCCCAATTAACGTGGTAGGAAAAACAGAAAAAATACCAATATTTCTTTATAATGAGGATTTAACTGAACTTGAACTTCAAAGGGTAAGAAAAAAAGATAATATCTTTGAGGTGGTTTATAACAAAAACATTAAATCGTATACACTAAATAACGAAAAAATTCAAAACTCTTTATACGATAACAAAACAATTTCTTTTTTTAAAACTTTTGATGTTGATTCTGTTTTGATGGAGATAATAACAGTAGACGAAACTAATAAAACCAATCTAGATTCAGTCTACGTCATGTTCAATAATGAAACAAAAGCTAAAATTAATATAAAGAGTTCGTTCAATGTTTCTTCACAAAATATTGACGACACAGTATTTTATTATTTTGAAACAAATGTTCCGTTAACAAAACACCAGTATAAATCTAATTTTTATATTGACACAGTACTTATACCAAACAACTATTATATCGATACGAACAAAAAAATAAACAATAATTTGATTGAGGGTAAGCTTTTTATGTTTGTTGATTCTGTATTTAATTTTATTGAGAGAAAGAAAGAAAACATAATAAATGATAGTTTATTGTTTGATAACGATTCTGTCTTTAAAACAACTCTATCTTATTATAAAAACTTAAACCTAAAAAAATTAACCTATAAAATAGGAAAAGATCAGCTTATAACTATCACCGGTGATACTCTTAAAGACATTAATCAAACATTTAATGTAAGAGAATCAGAATATTATGGTAGTCTAAAAGGATCTATCTCCAAAGAGATAAATGATGCTAGTTATGTTATAGAACTTGTGAGTGATAATTTATCATTAGTATTAAAAAACGAAACCAGTTCACCAAAATTTGAATTTTATAATATAATTCCTGGTAAATATTTTATCAGGATTTATAATGACACTAACAACAACAAAGAATGGGATTATTACAGTATAACAACAAAAAAAGAAAGTGAAAAAGTTTATTTCTTTCAAGATTTGATAGATATCCGATCAAATTGGTCAGTTGATGATGTAGTATTAGATGTTGATCTTCTTGTTGATAATATGTTCCTAAAAGATTCTACTAGCGCTGACAAATAATTGTACGTAAAAATTAATATTTTATTCACATACATTTATTAACGTAATGAGTTTTAAAAAATTTATTATTTACATATGATATTCATAATCAGTTATTTATATGTTATTATGTTGTGAGTTAATTATGGAAAATATTTATCAACATATAAACAACTTATTAAATAATAGTATTCAAGATAATTTCTAAATAATAAATATATTAATATTAAAATGTTGAAAATTATATTTTATAATGTTGTAAATTCTATACAGTAATTTTTGTATCCTTGTTTCAAAATGAATAAAATAAATATTAATAAAGTTGCTGTCATTGGTTCTGGTATTATGGGATCTAGAATAGCTTGCCACCTTGCTAATGTTAATATCAACGTTATACTCTTAGACATACCACCCAAAGAATTAAATACACAAGAGAAAAAGTTAAATAAAAAAATATCAGATAAAAGTGTTAAAAATAGGATAGTTAACGAATCACTTCAAAAGGCTATAAAATCAAAACCATCACCTATCTTTAAAAAAGATGTTTTAGATAAAATAAAAACAGGTAATATAGATGATGACCTACATCTTGTTTCAAATGTGGACTGGATTATTGAAGCTGTTGTTGAAAATCTAGATATTAAGAATGAAATATATGATGCGATTGAAAATTATAGAAAAAAAACAACTTTAATATCAACTAACACATCAGGTATCCCTATATCTCATATATCAAAAGGAAGAGGTGAAAACTTTAAGAAAAACTTTTTAGGAACCCATTTTTTTAATCCACCCCGTTACTTGAAATTATTAGAAATAATACCAGGAGAACAGACTCACAAGGACACTATAGATTATTTTATGAAATTTGGTTCACTTGTTTTAGGGAAAGATACCGTTCTGTGTAAAGATACACCAGCTTTTATTGCAAACAGACTTGGTATATATTCTCTTATGTCGACTATTCATTCTGTTGAAAAATATAAACTTTCAATATCAGAAGTGGATTTTCTTACAGGCCCTCTTATTGGGAGGCCAAAATCAGCTACTTTTAGAACTATGGATGTGGTTGGTTTAGATACGGCGGTTAATGTTTCTAATAACCTGTTAAAAGACTTAAAAAGTGATGAATCGGTATCAATGTTTAAACTTCCTGATTCGGTAAAAAAATTATATAATAACAAACAGTGGGGAGATAAAACAGGTATGGGTTTTTACAAAAAAGAAGTAGATGAAAAAGGAAAGAAAACCTTTTATCAAATAAATACAAAAACCGATAAATACGAAACCTACGAAAATAACCAAGATAAAGAGTTGTTAAACATAAAAAAAGAAGAAAGTTTAAATAAAAGAATTGTTGATCTGGTGTCTCTTAAAACGAAACATGGAGATTTTTATAGATCTATATTTTATGACTCTTTTCGCTATTGCTCTTTAAGGATACCCGAAGTAAGTGATGATCTTTACAAGATAGATAAAGCTATTTGTTCTGGTTTTGGATGGAAAAAAGGACCTTTTGAAACATGGGACGCAATAGGAGTAGAAAAGGTGTTTAATGAAATGTTAAAACTAAAACTTAAACCAGCGCATTGGGTTGAGGAAATGTTGTCTTTAGGAATAAAATCGTTTTATAAATTTTCAGATAACAAAAAACATTTTTATAATATTCAGGAAAAACAATATAAACCTGTACCCGGATCAGAGGGTTTAATTGTCCTTGATGCCTTCAAAGAAAACGACGTCGTCTGGTCGAATAAAGGAGTGACGCTATATGATATAAAAGACGGTGTCTTGAACCTTGAGTTTCACACTAAAATGAACACAATGGGTAAGGATGTTCTAGAAGGAATAAACCACGCCATCGATGTTTGTGAAAAACAACACATAGGCTTGGTGATTGCAAACGAAGCAGATTATTTCTCTGCAGGTGCCGATTTAGGTACTGTTTTTATGCTTGCCGGAAACAGAGATTTTGATTCGATAGAAAAATCTATAGACGCTTTTCAAAAAACAGTAATGCGGGTAAGGTATTCGTCGGTTCCCGTTGTGGTGGCAACATCAGGACTGGCACTAGGGGGTGCTTGTGAACTTAGTATGCATGCAGACGCGGTTCAAGCACACAATGAAACATACATGGGCTTGGTAGAACTTGGAGCGGGTCTTATCCCCGCAGGTGGAGGAACGAAAGAAACAACCTTAAGGGTTTCTTCAGAATACTCAAAAGGCGACCCCGAATTTAATAAACTAATGGAATCTTTTATGACAATTGCTTCAGCTAAAGTAAGCACCTCAGCTTTGGAGGCACAGGAAATGGGGTTCTTTAAAAAAACAATAAACACAGCAAATAGAGCAAACCTCATAAAAGACGCAAAAAACAAAGTTTTAGACATCGCATCTTTAGGATATGTGAAACCAACAACAAAAAAGAAAATTAAAGTTCACGGAAGATCTGCTTTGGCAATGTTTAACGCAGGAATAGAAACCATGAAACAAGGGATGTATATTACAGACTATGATCAAAAACTTGCACAAAAACTTGCACACATCATGTGTGGTGGAGACTTAACCCAAGAATGCTATGTTGACGAACAATATTTGTTAGATTTAGAAAGAGAAACAATGGTTAGCCTCTGTGGTGAAGAAAAAACACTTCAAAGAATGCACTCCATTTTGTTTAAAAGAAAACCATTAAGAAATTAAAATGAAAGAAGCGTATATAGTTTCAGGTTTAAGATCCCCTGTAGGCAAAGCAAAAAAGGGAGGACTAAGGTTTGTGCGGCCAGATGATCTTGCTGCTACAATTATTAAAAAGCTAGTTAAAAATGTTGATGGTTTAGAGGGTAAAATGGTTGATGATCTAATAGTTGGTAACGCGGTACCAGAGGCGGAGCAAGGAATGCAAATGGCTAGATATATATCTTTATTGTCGCTCCCAAAAGAGGTTCCGGGTTTCGTGATCAATAGATATTGTGGTTCTGGTTTAGAGGCAATACATTTGGCTTGTGCAAAAATTAACTCCGGTTCAGCAGATTGTGTTATTGCCGGGGGTACCGAGTCCATGAGTATGGTTCCAATGACAGGATATAAGTCAGCATTAAATTATAATATATCTCAAAACAACCCCGAATACTATTTGAACATGGGGTTAACCGCAGAAAAACTAGCTTTAGAGTACGATATTAAAAGAGAAGAATCTGATCTTTTTTCATTAGAGTCACACCAAAAGGCAGTAAAAGCTATTGAAAATAAAGTTTTTGATCAAGAAATTCATCCTATTGACGTTGAGGAAATAACAGTTGTTGATGGAAAAAGAAAGTCTAACAAATGGACGGTAAAGGAGGATGAGGGACCACGCAAGACAACAACAATTGAAGCTCTATCCTCACTCAGACCAGCCTTTAAAGTAGGCGGACAGGTAACTGCAGGAAATTCTTCTCAGATGTCTGATGGTGCCGCTTTTGTTGTGGTTATGTCTGGCGATATGATCAAAAAACTTAACCTAAAACCAATTGCCAGAATGGTTTCTTATGCCACCGCAGGGGTAGAGCCGAGTATTATGGGGATAGGACCCGCTGAAGCTGTACCCAAAGCCCTTAAGTTTGCAGGGTTAAAACTATCCGACATTGATCAGATAGAACTTAACGAAGCGTTTGCCGCTCAGGCTCTTTCTGTGATTAAGGCTTTAGATTTTGATAAAGAAAAGGTAAACGTTAATGGAGGTGCTGTTGCTCTTGGCCACCCCTTGGGAATGACGGGAGCAAAGTTATCAATTCAATTAATTAATGAATTAAAAAGAAGAAAACAAAAGTACGGTATTGTTACAGCTTGTGTTGGAGGTGGACAGGGCGTATGTGGTGTTTTTGAAAACCTATAAAAATTAATATTAAAAGCTACTTAAGAACCTCTACAACAACTTCAATTTCAACAGCAATATTGCTTGGCAAAGAAACCATTCCTACAGCAGACCTTGCGTGTTTTCCCCTTTCGCCAAAAACCTCAACTATAAAGTCAGAGAAACCGTTAATAACAGCCGGTTGTTGATAAAAATCAGCCGTAGAGTTAACCATACCTATAACCTTTACAAACCTCTTAATTTTATTTAGATCTCCAATTTCTTTTTTGAGAGACGCTAATATATTTATACCGGTAAGTTTGGCGGCATCATAACCCTCCTCTATACTCAGGTCCTCACCGAGGCGGCCGGTTAAATAATCACCGTTTTCTTTTCTTGGTCCGGTACCAGAAACATAAACCAACATAGAGTTTTTGGTTTCTGAAAACCTCACGGTTGGAACGTAGTTTGCTATAGGTTCGCCTGGCGTTGGTAGCTCTATATTAAGGTCTTTAATTTTCTTTTCAACATCATAATCATAAAGAGGTTTTTTTAAAATATAGTATTCAACAGCAGCCTTATCACCTGAGGTGCAGCTGAACAAAAACAAAACCATCAGTAAATATTTAATGTTCTCCATATGTCGTAATTATAATTTTTCTAACCCTTCCACCATTTCTGTGCTCACACAAATATATTCCCTGCCAGGCACCCAACAAAGGAACTCCTTCCCTAATTGGAACACTAACAGACGAACCAATTAGGCTTGACTTGATATGAGAGGTCATATCATCTGGCCCCTCAAAGGTGTGTTTATAGTGTGTGTCTTTTTCTGACACCATCTTGTTGAAGTGAGTTTCAAAATCTTCTCTAACAGTTGGGTCTGCGTTTTCATTTATTGTTAAACTTGCCGAAGTGTGTTTTATAAAAACGTGAACAACTCCGGTTATTTTAGGAACTTTATCAAACACATTTTCTGTAATGATATGAAATCCTCTTGGGTAAGGCCCAATTTTAACTTCAGTTTGACTAACCACCGCTTCCAACTTTCATTTTCTCTGCATTTTCCGCAATTCTTAATTTTTCTGTAAACGAAAAAAGATCACCTGAAATTATTTCGCTTAGGTTATAAACCGTATAGTTAATTCTATGGTCAGTGACTCTAGCTTGCGGAAAATTATATGTTCTTATTTTATCAGACCTATCCCCAGAACCAACCATACTTTTTCTTTGTCCTGCTATCTTTTCGTTCTGTTTTTTAATTTCCAACTCATAAAGCTTTGACCTCAAGACCTTCATAGCTTTATCATAATTTGCGTGTTGTGACCTACCATCTTGGCACTCCACCACAACGCCTGTTGGCTCGTGAGTCAGCCTTACCGCCGACTCGGTTTTGTTAACGTGTTGGCCTCCAGCCCCAGAAGCTCTATAGGTGTCTTTCCTGATATCTGAAGTGTTTATTTCAAGCTCAACATCTTCAGCTTCGGGTAACACAGCAACCGTTGCCGCAGAGGTGTGAACTCTTCCCTGCGTTTCTGTATTTGGTACCCTTTGAACTCGGTGAGTTCCGGCCTCAAACTTAAGCTTACCATAAACATCCTCTCCCTCAACAGAGCAAACTATTTCTTTATATCCACCGGAGGACCCCTCATTACCATTTATTATGTTGAGGGTCCACTTATTTTTTTCAGCATATAGCTGGTACATCCTTAGTAGGTCTCCTGCAAATATTGCCGCCTCATCACCACCAGTACCTGCCCTTATTTCTAGTATTATGTTTTTTTCGTCGTTCGGATCTTTTGGAATTAATAAAACTTTAAGTTTTTTTTCTTCTCTTTCTTTTTTTTCAGTTAGGGTTTCAAGCTCTTTTTTGGCAATCTCTCTAAACTCTTCATCCTTTTCTGTTTCTAAGATTTCTTTTGCTTCTTTAATCCCGTTTAATGTCAACTTGTATAGATTAAATAGCTCTACTATTTTTCCAAGAGTTTTGTATTCTTTATTTAATTTTTTAAACAAAGTCATGTCAGATACGGTCTCAGGTTTCGACAACTCCCGCTCAACCTCTAAATACCTGTTATTAAGCTCTTCAAGTTTATCAATCATTTACATAACTAATATAAAAACCTATCATTAATTAATTTCATAAAAATCATTAAATTAAAAATATATTTCATTAATTGAAGTTGTATTAGAATGAAAACAAAACAAACCTTACTTGTTATTATATTTTTTTTAAATTCACAACACCTCTTTTCTAAACTACCTAATAATGTATCACAAAAATATTTACTTGTATACTCCATCAACGAGCAACAAGAAAAAAAAATTAAAGAAATTCATAAAACACTAACCTCTTTGGGTATAGATGTTGTTAATTATATAAATAGGATTAACATAAGCACCTCTAAAGAAACACAGAATAATTTATTTGTTTATTTAAACGAAAGAGAAATTAACAACGTCTTGGTGTACCTTGAGGAAGCAAAAACACTCGGTTTTTATGAACCCAATTATATTTTAGATCAAGAAAGTGAGGCTGTGTCTTTTTTTGCTGGAGACTCATTATTTTATAACCTAAGGGAGTCTTTACTTGAAAAAAACAAACCGCAGGAAACTTTTATCTACTCCCCAACACCAGAAATAATTAACAAGATAAAAACAAAACCCTTTACAAAAATACTTTTTAAACCTAAACTTGAGGACCAAAAAATAGGAACAACAAAAGAGTTTTTGAATTTGGAGTCAGATAAGGTTGTTCTTGTTGAACCAAAAGAGGATTACCGGTTTTACTACGCGAATGGAATAAATTATATAATAAACTTTTACAGGGGCACAGAAGAGTTCATGTTTAACTCTTTTGGTGTCGACGGGCTCTCATCCACCTCAAATAAAGAAAAGCTTATCTTGGTTTTAGAAAACACAGCATCTAGAAATAAGTTTTTCTACTTTACAGAAGGTGATGAGACGCAAGAGCAGCTCTTGTTAAGCTTTTTATCAGAACAATAACTTTTTGTTTATAAAAGGAATCAAAGATAAAATAATAGCTTCCTCATAGTATTTTGTCCTGTCTATTAGGTTGTTTGTCAAAATTCCCACAGCACCGTTTTTTTTCTTTGACTCATTCCTTTTAAAAACAAGATCATCTGCCTCACCCAGCTCAAACCCCTCATCGATGAGTTTTTGTATTTTTTTTGGAAGTTGGAACATAGACGTCTTCCCAGAACCAACATAACCAAATCGATCCTCTGTTAAAACCCAAGCGAAAGCAAAAAGTTTTTTTTCAACATAAACGCATCCACCCTCAATGCCAATATAGAAATCAGCATCTCTATGTTTTAAGTTTTTTATTCTATTTTCAGCACCACTTTTCGTTTCTTCATATCCAATTGGTTGATCAGGTACCCCAGATTCCACACTATGTCCTAAAACACTTATTGCCCTATCGTAAAAAACCCTCTTTAGTCCGTTCTTAACCGCGTTTATTTTTGTAGGGTTTTTGGAACCAACAAGTGCTGTTAATTTACCAGAATCCAACCTTCTTTTTTGTTTTGATTGAAATTAATTGTTTTTCTTGTGTTATTTGTTTTCACACCAACAATATTTGTTTGATCTTCTAAGACATCAAACAAGATAGTGTTTTTAATGTCTAACTTTTTTTTGGACATTGACTCTTTTATCTCAAAAATAACATTGGCTGTTTCGGTATAGTCGCTCCCCTCAAAAACAAATTTATATAAAGAAAGGTTTTTGTTTTCTCCGTCTAACATTATCACAAAGTTCTTTTTTATGTAATCTACAATAGCGTCCCTTTCTTTCTCTGTAAGCTCCTGGGATTTTTTCACATAACCCAAAGCGTCAAAAACATCATCTTTGAAGGCGCGAATAGAAAAATAAGAATACTCCCCCCTCTCGTATATGTTGCAAACACTTACGTACACTGCGTGTGAATAAAGTGGTTTATTGTATGCGGCTATAACCAAAAAAAAAAACAAAAAAGCTCCCTTCTTACAACCCATATTTGTCAATGAGGTAAACTAAAGAAGCCATCGAAGCAGTGCCCAACTCCAATTCTCTGGCGTGCACAAGTTCGAAAACATCTTTTGCTGTATGATGCATTTCAAAGTATTTTTGTCCATCGATACTTAGCCCAAACATAGGTGTTCCTGTTTGCCTGTGAAGTGGCCCGATGTCAGCCCCACCACCACCTTTAGAAAAGTACGATATTGTGTTTTTGTCAAAGTATTTTAGCCAGTCCTGAATTTTATTATATTGTTTCTCACTTCCCGAAAAACCAAACCCCCTAGGAACATATCCACTTGCGTCACTCTCAATTGCGGCTATATGTTGTTCCCCCTCATTTACTGCAATTTCAGCATATTTTAAACCACCCCTTAACCCAAACTCTTCGTTCATAAACATTACCGCCCTTATTGTGTTGTTTGGTTTTATATTTTGTTTTTGAAACAATCTTAATGCGCCAATAGAGTGCACACATCCAGCTCCGTCATCATGGGCACCCTCTCCTATATCCCACGAGTCAAGGTGTCCGCCTACGGTAATTATTTTTTCAGGGTTTTTTTGTCCTCTTATAAGACCTATTACGTTGTGTGAGGGTGCATCCGGATACCATGTTCCTGATAACTTGACAGTTAAGTTCAAGTCCGGGTTATTTTTTAAGGCCCGAGAAAGTTTTTCTGAAGATAAAACACCCAAACCACCATGTGGGATGCTATCTAAACCCTCTTTGTATGACATCCCCCCTGTGTGTGGAAAGTCGTCGTATGTCGACGAGGATAAAGACCTAAAAACTGAGGCTACCGCACCATACTCTGCTGCTTTTACAGCACCTGATCTTCTCTGAAATCCAGTTTCTCCATACGAGGTACCCACGTTAATATACCTTTGGTTGAAGGCTTTGTTGTAAAAGACTATATTTCCCTTTATTTTTTCTTCACCCAACTCATCAACCTCATCTAACGAGCCGACTTCAACAACCTTACCCGTGACACCTCCTTCCGGGGTTGATACAGTACCTCCGGCTCCGAGTACAGAAAGGTTTACTTTTTTCCCATTATCAAAAAAATAAGCCTCCTCAACCTCCCCCCTTTCCCAGTGTGGAACCATCACATCTTGAAGATAAACCGTGTCAAACCCATAACCCTCCATAATCTCTTTTGTCCACAACACAGCTTTTTTTGCTCCATCAGATCCGCTTGGTCGTGGACCAATTTCTTTTGAAAGAACCCTTAATAGCTCGTAACTTTCTCTTAACTCAAGTGCATCGCTATAAAAGGTGTTTATTACATCTGATGTCTCTTCGTCAAAGGTTGACCTATTTGTCTCGCATGATAATAACGAAAACGTAAGTGATATTATAATTATATGTTTCATGGTATTAGTTTCTATAGTTAAGTGCTGGTTTTCTATCTCCAATTAAGGAATTATAAATATAGTTTTTACCCCTCTTATTTTCAAATTCATCCCTTGCCTCTTTAATTATTTTTGGGTTTCTGATTAATTCATAAATCGAAGCGCTTAAAACTTTTGCTGCATTAATCATTCCTTTGTGTCCTATAGATGTTCCGGTACAAGACGCGGCTTGCCAGGAGTGTCCAGGAGTTCCAGGTACGTACGTTGCTGTAGAAAAACCAGCTGTTGGAACAGCCCAACTCACATCACCAACATCTGTAGATCCACCACCCTTAGTTGAAAGGTTAATGGTAAAGGGAGTTATTTTTTCAGACTCAACTAAAGGTATTTGGTTTTGTAGTGTTTCTTTGATTTTTTCTCCATATTCTCTTTCTTTTTGATCATAATAAACCCCCCCAACAAGGTCGAGCTCTTTGTAAACCAGGCGCTGAAGTGTTTCGTTTGGGAGTATATTATAAACCCCCCCAAGAACCTCATAATCCACTTCAGTCTCGGTACCCATTGCTGCGCCTTTTGCACATAACTCTAATCTACTCCACATATTTCTTACCTCTTCTGGGTTTGGGTGTCTCACGTAGTAATACCCTTCAGCAAAATTAGGTACCACGTTAGGTGCGTCACCGCCTTTTGTAATTACGTAATGAATTCGACTTTCAGGATCAACGTGCTCTCTCATTAAGTTTAACATGTTATTCATTGCCTCCAATCCATCTAGGGCAGACCTTCCTTGTTCTGGAGCGCTGGCCGCGTGGGATGATGTTCCATAAAACCTAAACTTTCCTGTTTTGTTAGCTAATGAAGATTTTACAGTTGCGCTGTTATTTCCTGAGGGGTGCCAGTGCAAGACAATATCAACATCTTCAAATAAACCCTCCCTAACCATGTAAACCTTTCCTGACCCACCTTCTTCCGCAGGACACCCATAAAACCTTATTGTTCCCTTTTCTTTTGAAGATTCTAACCATTTTTTAATTGATATTGCGGCGGCGGCACTCGCAACACCAAAAAGGTTATGACCACACGCGTGACCAGACTTAACACCATCTCTCTCTCTTTTCACCGCCTCATTGGTTTGTGATAAACCCGGAAGGGCATCATATTCACCCAGAATACCAATTACCGGACCACCATTATTATATTCAGCTATAAAAGCTGTTGGTATTTCAGCTACCCCTTTTGATATTTTAAAACCAGCTTCTTTTAGTAAAGAAATTAAATCTTCTGAGCTTTTTTCTTCTTGGTATCCAACCTCAGCGTATTCCCATATTTTTTGAGCTACATCAGCATATTTTACTTTGTTTTGCTCAATATTATTAAAAAGGTCTTCCTTTTGAGCAGTAGCAAAAAGTGACAATAAAAAACATAGACAGAAAATAGATAACCTCATTATTATAATATTATGTTAAAAAGGCGCACTGTTTGAGCCGGACCAAAATACATATACAATAAAAATAAAATATGTTGATATTAACAAATAAGAGTGTTTTTTGGTGACCCCCTCAGGCCTTGTATAAAAGAAAATAGACACCGCAGTCAAACCAATGAACCATATTGACAAGCTTGTTATCATGTCAACAATATTATCGCTAAGTATTATTGGCCCGTATAACAAAGTAAAGAACAATAATGGCAGCCCTAACGCTACACAGAGATTAAAAATATTACTACCGTATGCATTGGAAATAGCGTCATCATAATTTCCATCTTGTGCGTCTTTAAAAGAAATAATTGTATCTGGAAAACTACTTCCAACTGCCGCAAAAATTAAAGCAACAAATAACAAGGGAATTCCAAGGCCATTAAAATCTTGGTTAAATATTGTGTAGGTTTCACTACCAAGCCATTCACAGGCAATTACAAGAAAATAACAAACAAACCCTATCACGAGCGACGACACAACAAAAATTAACCAAGCTTTGTTTGTGTTTAGTTTTTTGTTTCCTATCATAATTCTCTTGAGGTCGAGTATAATGAAGGCTGAGAGAAAAGAAACCTTTTCTTTATCTGTGAAAGGCTCCTCATAGTTTATATTATCCCCACCACTCATTGTTTTAAATAGGTACATTACATATAGTATGTATATTGTTATTAAGACAGAGCTCTCTATCCAACTTATCTCACCCTGTTGGATAAAATATATTAACATAAACTCTACAAAAAGTAACCAAAAACCATCTCTTAGAATAATTTTACGAGAAACGCTAACTGATTTCTTGTTAGTTTTAGAAAGCACCCCAAGAACAGCTGCCGATGGAATTATTAATGAGTTAAAGAGAACACTGCCAAAAGATGTTCCAAGTCCGCCAGAAAAACCAATAACATCTTTTAAAAAAAACAAGAAAAAAAGAGCGATAAATAACTCAGGCATTGAGCTTGCGACAGCATTTATTGTTGCGCCCTTAACACCATCTCTAAGGTTTCTTCCTATGTAGTTGGACCCCTCTAAGAAAGTATCTCCAGCTCTCCATATCACATAACCACAAAAAAAAATCAATAATAAAGGGATAATTAAACCAAACATCTTTTTTATATTAATGTTGAAATTAATATTAAGCTATGAAATTTTTTAACCTAATACTTTTACTGTTTTGTCTTTCTTCTGCACAAGCAAACAATATATATAAAAAAATCGAAACCCTTTCTTCAAGGGTAGAAAAGAGTGTTGTTAAGTGGAGGAGGCACATACATCAAAATCCAGAGCTCTCCAATAGAGAGTTTATGACAGCTAAATATATTGCGGACCACTTAAGGTCTTTAGATATTGAAATTAAAGAAAAGGTTGCCCACACGGGGGTTGTTGGAATAATTAAAGGAGGTAAGCCGGGTCCAGTTGTAGCCCTTAGGGCAGACATGGACGCCCTCCCAGTTACAGAAAGGGTGGATGTTCCTTTTGCGTCAAAAGTTACAACTCTTTATAAAGATGTAGAGGTAGGTGTAATGCATGCTTGTGGTCACGACACTCACGTTGCGATATTGATGGGGGTTGCTTCAGTGCTTAAAGAGATTCAGGACGAGTTGCAAGGAACAGTGAAACTTATTTTTCAGCCAGCAGAGGAGGGAGCCCCAGCAGGGGAAGAAGGTGGGGCAGAGCTTATGGTTAAAGAGGGCGTTCTTCAAAATCCTGATGTTGATGTTATCTTTGGGCTTCACATATCTTCAGATATACCAATTCAAACTATCGGTTACAAGCCTGGTGGAGCTTTAGCTAGCGCCACCTCTTTCGAGATAAAAATTAAAGGCGGACAAGCTCATGGATCTAGACCATGGGATGGGGCGGACCCTATTGTAGCTGGAGCACAGATAATAAATAACCTTCAAACAATCGTCAGTCGAAATTTAAATTTAACCAATGAGGCTGCCGTCGTTACAATTGGCAGGTTTGAAAGTGGCATCAGAAGTAATATTATTCCTGAGGAGGCTTACATGGAAGGAACAATAAGGGCTTTAGATTATGAAATGAGGGATGTTATCTATAGGAGGCTTAGTGAAATTGTAATTAACACCGCAAAAAGTAATGGTGTTGAGGCTGAGTTAATTTTAGCAAAACCTTATCCAATAACATTCAATGATCTGGATCTGACGGAGAAAATGAAGAAAACATTATTTAGAGTTGCTGGGGATTCAAATGTTAAGTTAATCAAAGCCAGCACTGGCGCTGAAGATTTTTCATTCTTTGCAAACGAGGTGCCCGGATTCTTTTTTAGACTTGGGGGTATGCCAATTGAAGACCATCCAAACAAAGGCTTTAGCCATCACACACCAGATTTTTATGTAGATGATAGTGGTTTATTGCTCGGTGTTAGGGCGATGTCCAACCTTGTTGTCGACTACATGAATGTTAACTGATTCTACTCCAATTAATATTACTTTTAATTTTGTTTTTTAAGTAGTTTAGTATATTACGATTTTCATTTTTTTTTAGGTTTTCGTCATCTTCAATTAGATTTAAAGCCACCTCTCTAGTTTTTTTTATTAATTTATAATCTTCAGCTAAATTTACGAATCTTAGCTCTAGTAATCCACTTTGTTTTGTCCCCATCATATTTCCAGGGCCGCGTAGCTTAAGGTCCATATTTGCAATTTTAAATCCATCTGAGGTGCTCACCATAGCCTTTATTCTCTCTTTTGATTCACTAGAAATATCATATTTTGTCATCAGGATACAATATGATTGTCTATCACCCCTCCCAACTCTCCCTCTTAGTTGATGTAGTTGTGACAACCCAAACCTTTCCGCACTTTCAATAATTATGACTGATGCGTTAGGAACATCTACCCCCACCTCAATAACTGTCGTTGAAACTAAAATTTTAGTAGTACCACTTGAAAACCTTTTCATTTCGTAATCTTTATTTTCTGATTTCATTCTTCCGTGGAGTATTCCTATCTGCTCGTTTGGGAAATATCTTTTTAAACTTTCAAAACCATCCATCAAGTCTTTATGATCTTTTTTTTCAGACCCCTCAATTAAAGGATATACAATATAAACTTGTCCTCCGGTTTCGATAGTTTGTTTAACAAACCCAAAGACTTTTAATCTAGAGTTATCGTTTCTGTGAGTGGTTATTATTTGTTTTCTGCCCATAGGTAGTTCGTCAATAACAGAAACATCTAAATCTCCGTATAGGGTTAATGCTAAAGTTCTTGGTATCGGGGTCGCTGTCATTACGAGAACATGTGGATATAGCTCTTCTTTTTTAGACCATAACTTTGCCCTTTGTGCAACTCCGAATTTATGTTGTTCATCTATAATTACTAGCCCAAGCTTATGGAACTGAACCCTATTTTCAATTAGGGCATGGGTCCCAATTAGGATATTAATATCACCATTTTTAAGTTTTTTTAAAAGTACCTTTCTATCCTTCTCTTTGGTTGAACCCGTTAAAAGTGAAACTTTAATATTCATCTTTTCGGCCTGATTTAGTATGCTTTTAAAATGTTGGTCTGCCAAAACTTCTGTTGGGGCCATGAAAGCAACTTGAGATTTATCTTCAATCGCAAACAACATACACATAAAAGCTACAATTGTTTTCCCACTTCCAACATCACCTTGTACTAGTCTGTTCATCTGTTTACCAGAGCACATGTTTTCATAACACTCTTTTATCACCTTTTTTTGTGCTCCCGTCAAGTTAAAAGGCAGGTGTTTTTTGTAGAATTTGTTTAACAATTTATTTTTTTTGAAAACATAACCTGGGAATGCTTTGAGTCTACTAGTCTTGAGTTGTAATATTTGTAACTGCAGAAAAAACAACTCTTCAAACTTTAATCTGTTTTTTGCTACACTAATCATTCTTTCGCTTTTTGGAAGATGAATATTTTGAATAGCCTCTCTTCTAGTTATTAAACTCTCTTTTAAAATTATTTTTTCAGATAAGTTTTCTTCTATATGTTGTTTGGTTTTCTTTAGAATTATTTCAATTATTTTATTAAAAAACCTATTGTTAACATACCCTCTCTTCAGTTTCTCAGTTATAGGGTAAACAGGCTTAAGGCCCAAGCTTGTGCTGTTTTGTTCGTTAGTTTCAGGATGAAAAAAAGACACTTTTTTTCTGTAGATTTTAGGTTTTCCAAAAACTAAATAAACCCTCCCAATTATTATCTTATCCTCAATCCATTCGAGACCCTTCATCCAAACAAGCTCTCCGTATCCCGTTGCATCTTTAACTTTGACCTTCAAGCTTTTTGATTTAAACCTACCTGATATTTTTTTATCTAAGACTTTTACACGATACACACCCTCAACACTGTTATCATTTACCTCTGAGAGGTTATTTATTTTTGACCTGTCCTCATACCTAAATGGATAATAATTGAGCATGTCATTTAGGTTATATATCCCAACCTCCGAGTTAAGAAGTTTTGCTTTCTGCGGCCCCACACCTTTTATAAACTCAATTTTTTGATTAAGGAGGTCGTTATTCATTCCAGCTCAAAGTATTTAGTAGATGAAGAATGTCTAGTTTTATGTAGTTTACAACAGGTGCTAGCGAATCTCCTTTAATTGGTTTCTCAAAATATAATGCGGCCCTGATAAAATTATTTGACGAGTCGGTAACTATAAATTGGATTGGGGTCGGAACCTCACCCTTTATGTCAATAATTGTTGCGTTGTGGTTTTTGTTTGTTTTTATATTTGTCTCTGTAATGTTAGTAGCTTTTTTTCTGTGTTTACTAACCAACCTGTAGGATTCATCTAAAAGACTATTGAGGTGCTTTTGTGATTTAATTTTTTTGTAAGTTATAAGAAGTTCTGCACCTTGGTTAAAGTAACTTAAGTTAAACCAGCCTAAGTCTTTGTTTTCGTTTGATGAGGCTAAGTTGTTTCTTTCGAAAGAGTAATTGTTTGATACATTGACAACCTTGTACTGGGGTTCGGGCAGGTATATTTGGTTTAAACCTTTTGGTTTTGGTTGGTAGTTTTGGCTACATGAAAAAGCAACGATTAAAAAGGTTAGGTTTATGAACAGTTGGTTTTTTAATATATAGTTTGTCATTTTTATAAAAATGTATATTAAAACAAATATCTACAAAAATATAAGCATGAAAAAAAGTTAGAAATTTTGATTATTTGCGACCCTCTAAAAAGAATGTGTTTTAGAAAGGAAGGTCATCTTCTTGTACCGACTCGGTACTTTCTTGAGGTTTGTTTTCTTCAGCTTGTATTCCTGATGAATCAGGTGCCCTGCCAAGTAGGGTTATGTCCCTACCTACAACTTCAGATACATATTTTTTGATCCCGTCTTTATCCTCATAGGATCTGTTGGATATTTTTCCCTCAATATATACCTGACTTCCCTTCTTTAGATAGTTCTCAGCAATTTCAGCTAGAGGTGACCACAAAACAACATTGTGCCACTCTGTGTTAGTAACCCTTTCACCCGCTTTGTTTTTGTAGGTTTCGCTTGTTGCTATTGAGAAGTTAGCCACCGCTCTTCCATCATCTAACCTCCTAACCTCTGGATCTTTTCCCAAGTTCCCTAAAAGAATTGCCTTATTTACACCTGCCATTTTATTAAATTACAAATTAACGGCTAGAATTCAAATAGTTAACTATAACTTTTGGGAAGCCATACTCGTTAATTTTGTTTTTATGAACCTTAATTAACTCTAGTCCTTTTTTAATTTTTTTAAATATAGAATTATCAGGTATTTTAAAATGATTAAAAACTACATTTATTCTTTGATGACTTAGTACTCCCTTATCCTTGGTTACGGTAAGTTTAATCTTCTGGCTTTCAAGTTCTTTTTTAATTTCTTTTATTTTTTGGTTTTCTTTTAAGCCTTCTTCCAAATAAAACTCATATAGATTTTTCCAAATATCACTGTTAGTTCTTTTTCTTATTAATAGATTTTTTTTATTCTCAAAGACATAATAATTAAAATCTCTTTTAACGGTTTTCTTTTTCATGGATTTAACAGGAAGTAAATCCACCAAGCCTTTGCTGTTAGCCTCACAGCTCGAGTTAAATACACACTTATAGCAGGCGGGTTTCTTTGGCGAACAAACAGTGCTGCCGAAATCCATTATAGCCTCGTTGTAGTCTCCTGTATTAATTGTTTTTTTTGCCAAGTTATTGCTCAAATCCAGAAAACTATTGTAGGATTGAGGTTTACTAATATTTGTTTTAATATTGAAAATTCTTGCTAAAACCCTGAACACATTTGCGTCGACAACAACCCTCTTCTCGTTATAACATATTGACGAAATTGCTGAAGCTGTATACTTTCCAACACCCGGCAGTTTAATTAACTCGTCATATGTCTTTGGAAAAACACCACAATATTCTTCTGTTATAATTTTAGCTGTTTTGTGGAGGTTTAAGGCCCTATTATAATACCCTAAACCTTCCCACAAAGAATAAAGCTCTTTCTGTTCGGCTTCTGCAAGTTTGTTTACACTTGGAAATCTATTAATAAATCTTTTGTAATATTTAACCCCGGTTTTCATTTGGGTTTGTTGTAAAATTATTTCTGACAACCAAACCTTGTACGGGTCTTTAGATTCTCTAAACGGAAGCTTTCTTTTTTCAATATTATACCACCCTAAAAGTGTCTTTGAGAAATTTGATTTAAAAACTTTTGTGTTCATTTTACAGTTTAGCTTAAATTTATAAAACGTTAAAAAATTAAAATATAAAATAGTGAGAAAGTTAGAAATTATTAATAAGGTTTCCTCAAATACAGGAATTGATAAGGGCGATATCCAAGAATCACTTGAAGCAATACTTTTTACGATAAAGGAGGCTTTAATAAATGGTGATAGTGTGTACATACGAGGCTTTGGTACTTTTTCTAATAAGAAAAGAGCAAAAAAAATAGCTAGAAATATATCTACTAATACTGCAATAATTTTAGACGCGCATTTTGTTCCTCATTTCAAGCCTTCTAAAATATTTACAGAACGGGTTAAGAATAATAATAAAATAGTTTAAAAAATGAACACAAAGACTGTACAGCTTATAATTATCATTATTTCATTTGTTTCTATATTTTTAGTATATCAATTACCAACATCGGTCTTGGAAAACAAAACGTCTCAAGATGAAATTCAGAATACTGTCTCTGTTGAACGAGCCTTGACTTTAATCCAGGGCAGTAACCCAATGGAGGGAATATTTATGTTTCGTGAAATACTTCAGGAGGATCCAAAAAATACAGACGCATTATACTATTTGGGCTTATTATCCAATCAAACAGGACAGTATGAAAACGCAGTCGAAAGATTTAATCAGTTAATATCTATTGATTCATCAGATAAAAGAGCATATTTGCAGTTGGGAATTAGTAACTATCAGCTTGGTAACATAGAAATAGCTGATTCTTTATTTAACATTATAAGAGAATCCAATGATCTGTTACTAATTAAAGACTTAGATAACTTTTTAACTAATTAAAAATATTGCGGTTATGCCTAGTGGAAAAAAAAGAAAAAGACATAAGACATCGACACATAAAAGAAAAAAAAGATTAAGAAAAAATAGACATAAAAAGAAATAAACAATAATACTATGAGTAGCGAGCTAATTATTAATTCATCTCGCGATAAAAGTAGGATTGGCCTATTAAAGGATAAAAAACTTGTTGAGTTTCATCAGGAGAGCGATGAAACAAAATTTAATGTTGGTGACATTTATGTAGGAAAAGTAAAAAAAATCAATAAAAGCTTAAACGCAGCTTTTATCGATATTGGATTCGAAAAAGACGCATTCCTACATTATCTAGACCTTGGGCCCCAATTTTTGTCGCTTAAATCATACGTTAAAAAAGTCAGATCTAAAGGTAAAGCATCGTCTTACGATTCTTTCCCCAAGCTCGATGATATCAACAAGTTTGGTAAAATAAATGAAGTCCTCACCAAAGGTGACGAGTTATTGATCCAGATAGTTAAAGAGCCAATTTCAACAAAAGGCCCACGAGTAACAACTGAACTATCTCTGGCTGGTAGGTACTTAATTCTTGTGTCATTTTCTGAGGCAATTAACGTTTCTAAAAAAATCACCAATAGAGAAGAAAGGCTTAGGCAAATAAATTTAATTAAGTCTATCAGGCCAAAGAATTTTGGTGTAATTGTACGTACTGTGGCAGAGGAAAAGTCAGTTTCAGAATTGGATAAGGACCTTAAGTCTCTTACATCTATTTGGAAAGAGGGTATTAAAAAAATTAAAAAAGCAAAAGTTGGTGAGTTGGTTATTGGAGAAGAAAACAAGGCGACATCCCTTCTAAGAGACATACTTAACTCATCGTTTGACAATATCATTATTGATGACAAAACTCTTTTTGAGGAGGTTAAAGGTTACGTGAAGAAATTTGAACCAAAGAAAGAAAAAATTGTAAAATATTACTCCTCCCCAGCACCAATTTTTGAGGTTTACGGGATAGAAAAACAGCTGCAAGATCTTTTTGGGGAAACGGTTCCTATATCTAATGGTGGTTATGTTATAATTCAACATACGGAGGCCCTACACGCAATAGATGTCAATAGTGGTAAGACGAGTAAAGTTTCTAATCAAGAAGAGGCAGCTCTTAAAGTTAATTTAGATGCCGCCGAGACGATAGCTAGACAGTTAAGGCTCCGCGACATAGGCGGAATAATTGTAATTGATTTTATTGATTTGAAAAAAACATCTAACAAAAGAAAACTTTTTGATGTGATGAAGAAGGCGATGAGTGAAGACCGATCCAAGCATACCATCTTACCTTTATCCAAGTTTTGCCTTATGCAGATAACTAGACAAAGGGTAAGGCAAGAATTAAAAATGACTAAGGAGGATGCTGAGTTAGACCAGGAGGGCACAGAGGCTGCAGACAAAATAGAGAAAAAGATTGAACATCTGTTTGTTAAACAAAATGAAAAAAACCTTACCCTAGTAGTTCATCCCTATTTGTACTCTTACTTTACAATAGGGGTACTTTCAAGGCAATATAAATGGTTTATTAAACACAGAAGATGGGTTAAAATTGAAAAAGATAATAATATTTCTATTAAAGACTATGTTTTTCTAGACTCTAATCGTCAAATAATTCAAACCAAAAAGTGAGATTTATTTGTTTGTTTTTTACCCTGACATTCCTGTCGTGCTCAGATAAAGACTGCAATTATAATACCTCTTTGCCTATATATATTTCTGTCGATAGTTATGTTGATGCTATCTCTAATTTAGAAGACATTGAAATGTTTTCTGATTTTGTCTTATCTAATAAAAAACAGCTTTTCCCCTTTTTTGAAGTTCAGGACTCTATTGATTTTATGATAAAGAGAGAAGACCTATTTTCATTAATTGATAACATATATTTTGATAGTCTCCATTTAGATGTTAGAAAAACATTTCCTACCCCTCAATATTTATTTCAAGATTTAGATAACGCTATAAGAAAATATAATGCCAATAGTAACATAAAACTGTCTCCTAAAATAACTCTTTTGATAACCGGCTTCTTCAATGACATCATTGTTGACTCTAAAGATATTATAATTGGATTAGACTATTTTTTAGAGAGGAGTAATAAGTTTAAGCCAACTGATTTGCCTGCTTATATTTTAGACAGATACACACCTAACCACCTTAATTCGATTGCCCTTTCTTCTTACTTATCTCAATATAATCTAATTAATGAAGTAGATCAGACACTGATAAATGAAATTATTTCTTTTGGTAAACTATATTATGTAGTATCAGAACTTTTAGATTGTACATCGGATAACGTTGTCTTAGGTTATTCTGAGGAAGAGCTATCGGTTTTAGAAGATAATGAGGCTTTTATTTATAGCTTTTTTTTACAGAACGAACTTTTATTTGTGGAATCTAATCTTATAAAGCAAAAGTATCTTTCAGAAAGGCCGAGCACCTTCGAAATTGATAA